>Ga0181518_10001055_pt1 | contig 28946 bp, 20 predicted proteins | sample PEATcosm2014_Bin_28_FD_119751 | JGI IMG/M metagenome (GOLD analysis project Ga0181518, IMG submission 119751) | Peatland microbial communities from MTU Mesocosm Facility, Houghton, MI, USA - PEATcosm2014_Bin01_60_metaG | ecosystem: Environmental > Terrestrial > Soil > Wetlands > Peat | place...
AGGAACTGAGTAAGGTGGTGGGGCTCGACGCTGAGACAGAAAGTCCGGCAGAGGAAAACGCCGCCCAAACACCAAAATCGCCGGAACAAAGCGAGAATGTCCTAGAAAACAAAGGACCGGCCGCAGAGGGGGTCGCTGCATGAGGCGTGGTGCGGGCGTCCCGCCCGCTGTCGCGGGGGCCACCCCGCTTCAAAGAGGGTTTTGGGGGAACGCTCGGTAACCCACAACCAACGATCAGGAAAGAAGTGCTGTTCTGATCGACCAGAAAGCGTCCGTTGGGGCTGACCTTGAGTGGGTAGGCGGGGAAATTTGCGCCGGAGGCTTTGGCCGGCGCCGCGCTCACTTTGGCCCGCGCCCACACGGATCACCATAACATAAGCACCGCGAGCTGGACGGCCAGCCTTGAGCCCGAACAACTCCGTAAGATCGTAGTGGTCGTTATTGTGAACTTATGCTGAAGTCCACTCCAATTTCTCTAGCCGACGTTGGGCCTTGGGCTAACGGTAAACGAATAACCAGCCGGTTACCGGCCGGGTCAGGTTCCCAGCCTGCCGGCGTCGAGTTAAAATCGGCCGCTGTCAGCTTCCGCAAAACCTTGCCGTCCACCTTCGGCACCATATCGCCGTAGTCCACCATGCTTCCGGCCACGCCAACGTCCAACGTAGGCTTCAAAGCTCGCCGGCAAAGTTCCAGGGCGTGAGGGGCGGTGAAATCCACGGAACCAAGTTCACGGGTCAGGTTTTCGGTGCCACAGCGCAGAATGGGGAGTTCAGCGGGCTTGAGTTCAGGCATGAGCGATTGCTGCCGCGCTGGGCGAATCTCGGGATGAAAGTAGCCCAACACTTTGATCCCGCGCGCCGCCATGAATTGATTCCAAGCCGGCGAAAGGGCGCAGGGACCTTCGGCATAAATCGCGGAATGAGGGATGCCTAACTCCGCGAATCGCCTGGCCGCCCTTTCTTCTTCTGCCGCCGCGTCGTGCGACGGGCCGCTGGCCCAGGCCTCTCCGCCCCTGCCCATCCACGGTTCAAATGCCCACTTGGGCGGCAGAATAGGTCTGCCGGTCAGAGCCGTATAGGATTGCAGTGCTTTCTCGGGTGTACCCATCCAGAAGTAATAATCCAATATCGGACCTTGTTGTGTGAGGCGATATTGGCTCGAACTGGTCCTCCCGATGTCGGCCCTCAAACGATAGGATGAATTGTCAAAAACCATGTAACCTTTGGAACTGTGAAAGATGGGCAGAGGTTTGTAAGTCGTATTCCTCAAACCCATCCCGTTCCCAACCCAGTCATCCGTTCCCCAAAGCGTCAACACATTACCGTTTTGATCGAAGTGATCATACTTCCCTCCGAAGCCATAAATAACCTCGCCCGGATCAAGATGATTCTGGAAATCCGTCGCCAGTATCTCTCCCTCTTGATCGAACCGGAAAGCCAGGTCATGGGCGCCGATTTCCATCACCGCGTTGCCGGCGGCGTTAAACAATGAAATTGCAAACGGTCTTCGTCGGATAATAATCCTGCCGTCGACGGTTTCGATGGTATGCGTGCTTAAAGACTGGACGGGTGCTAACGGCAGTACATCATCCGGCTTGAAATAACCTTCGTGACTGGAGAAGATTCTTATGCCACCCGTTTTCGGCAGGCAGGGACACAAGTCAACCCTGTGGCCGCCGGCCACGCACCGCATCAGTAGTATGTTGCCATTCACTTCCAAAGTGTCCGCGCTTGTAATCGGTTTCCATTCTTCTTTGAGAATGTTGCCCGGCGAGCCATCGGCATACCACCATCGGGACATCTTATCGAGCTGGCTCAGGTAAGTGTCCAATGCGCGACACGCCCGACCCAGGTCATTTTTCTGAAAAGCGGCGTTCATTTTCTGCCGGAAGAACGTCAGCGTCAGGTCGTCGGTCAAGATCCCCCAGGCGCGAGGGAGAAAAGTGAAGCCCTCCAGCGTCATCAAGTCCATCCATCGCTGTGTGAGATAAAGGCGCTGTCCTAGATTATTCCTATCCGTCGGCGTAGTTAATGATGATTGCATCTGCCAAATCTGTTGGAGTGTTTCGTTATCGGGCTAGGTCAGTACTGCCGGCCTTTGCCAGCGAAGTATGCCGGATGGCAACTGGCAGAGGCTGCTCGTAGGCTCCTGGACTGGCGCGGTGCCCGGAAAGTGGGTTTCTACTAAAAGGTCGACCGGCATGCATTCTTCGAAATCAATCGCCGCCGGGCTGGTGAACTCGCCCTCGCGCCAGCGAGTCCGCATGGGCAGAATACCAAATTGAGTTTTCGGTTTCCCGCCTAAAGTCTCCCACGGTATCTCGAAGAATGCGATCCATGCATTTGTTCCCCTGGTAACACTCGCTTCAAACGCCTCGACTTTGTTAACACGGACGGAGGAGCGGGCCACTTCATCAGCACTCTCATCAGGATTGGAGATCAACGATCGCTCGCAGCCGAACTTCAAGCCCTCGGGCGTTACCGCGAATTGGTAATAGCATGAATTTCCCATGTCGGGCTGAATTAGAAGGTCCACTTCGTCGGGAAAAGGGGGCCAGGAATCTGATCCAGAAGGCAAACCGCGCAATGCATACCAATCCGCCTTTTGCAGCCCGACGGGGAAAGACAGGTCGTTTTCCTCGCAACGAAAAACCACCAGCAGCGTGTTGGTATCGTAGCCAATGCGACATTCGGTTGGCGTCACCGTGCGATGATCACCGCCGAAACGATAAAACTGGTTCAGCACAAGAGTCTGCTCCTGGTCGGCAAGAAGATCATCCAGTGAAGGCGATCTGCTCCAGGGCGACTTGAGAACAACTGCGTTGGTTCCCCAAACGAGTTGCCCCGCTTCTTTCGTTTCCACAAACCCGGAGGCGCCGGATTGCGCTGCGACGACGGGCCGTTAATTGCTGCTCGCCCCCACCGCCTTCAAGCCATGCATTCCGGCAAGAGTCCCGATTCCCATCACTGTGTTTCGTAGGAATGTGCGTCTTCGCATTTTATCTCCTGCTTTCGAGTAGGCCGTCGCAGTTAACGCGTGAAGCTTCTGTACGCAGTGTTTCCTGCGAGGTGCCCACCTTCTATCGAGACCGCATCGGACCTTACTGAAATGCGGGCGAGGCATGAATATGTGGTCACATCAGATTTGCCAGGCCGGATTTCTTGACCGGGTGATGTCAAGCAGGGCACTGATGGCTGGTCTGCTGGAGCGGGACTCGGGCACTCTCGGCGTCGTTACTCTGCAGCACTGATCGTCCCCTCGAGCATTCGAATGCCGGAGAAATCGAAACAGGGACGCACGAGATTGCTAAGATGGAGAGAAGCGAAGCGATGTCGCCGAAGCGGCGAACCGAGTGATTTGATCGCACAATTCCATACCGAGACCTTGGCCCTTGCTTCCGATGCCGTGTCAACCTCGCTTCAAGGAAGAAACGTCGCTATGCGGATGAGGGCACTTCCGCTATCCTTGCTAACACAACCTCCCTTTTCCCTACTTTTGTTTTCCTCGGGCCTTTCACCCGCCAACTCTTGGTTCGGAGCTGGCCTATTGCGCGCTCTACGTCTTCTAAGCCGTACCGGACATGGGCGCGCATAGCGTTTTCTGCTTCTTGGGGCGATCCCTCTACAATGCCGACAACGAGCTCTTGATGAAAATTGGCGGGCAGACTTTGGCGACCCGAGGTTGTGTCATAAAGCCAGTTGAATGTCAGGATGTGGCTCTTCTCAATTGCGGATCTCAAAGATTCGGACCGAGCACATTCCGCGATCTTCATGTGGAGGTCAATATGATACTTCTGCACGGCAAAGAGAAGGTCCTTATCCAGCCCTTTCGTAGCTCCCGTCGCGAACAAAGTATCCACATATTCGGCCAGTCTTTTGAACTGCAGAACTTCTTGAAAAGTCACACGCTCGGCGCAGAGGCGAGCGGATTGGCATTCCAGCGCTTCGCGTAGCTCGAACCGCTCGCGTACCTCCTCAGCGGTTGGCACTCGAACGCGTGTCCCTGCACGTGGGCGGCTTTCCACAAGACCTTCGAGTTCCAAACGTTGTAGTGCCTCTGCCACGGGCACAAGGCTCATTCCAAACTGCTTGGCCAATTTGCGACGCGAGACGGAGGAGCCAACGGAAAGAGACCCTCGGAGGATTTGGTCAAGAACTAAATGATAAGCTTTTTCGGCCAGGCTAAGTTCCGACAAGCCTTTCCGCAACCCCGCGTGCTTTCGTCGCGCTGCCATTGTCGTCATGGGAAAGTCTCCAGGAGAACGGGCGATGTTTTCCATTCTATTTGTTGTGGTCGGCGTTTGACATATCAGTCACCAAGGCATTGTAAGTTGCTTTAATCGGCGACGTCAACCTCCCACCCGTCGCCCTTTTTCCCTTTAGCTTCGCAAAGTCACCATCGCGCAGCCCCCCGGCAGCGGGACACGCAGCCTGGTCGCGCCATCCTTGCGCTTGGAGAGGATAGTGGCAGAAACGGCAGTCTCGGCGCCAGGATGAATCGCGGAGTACTTCAGGTTGTCGAGGCCCGGGATACTTCTGATAATAACCACCGCAAATTCAGCTTTCCCACCGAAGCAGGCTGGCATGGCGTAGCCGCCGGGGACCTTGAACAAGTTGACCTTTGCGGCGCCGCCAGCAACCTCGACGCAATGCGGCACGAGCACCCATTTCTTCCCGCGCATCGCGTCCAGCAGCGGGCCGTAAGCGGGATAATATTGTCTCGGTTTCATCCACTTGTGCCCGGTGTCCCGCTCAGCCTGCTCCAGGAGGAAATTCTCAAAATCCGGGTCGCCACAATCGACCACGCCCCGCTCGGTGGTTAACGGCGCGTGAGGAAAGCTCGCGGCGAGGAAGGCGCGCGGGTTGTTCCACAACGGACCGCCGGGTTTCCGCCGCCATCCACCAAAGTTGTAGACGTTAAAATAATCCAGCGAACAAAAACCGCCGGTCTTCAGATAATGGGCGTAGTCGTTCATCCGGCGGGCGCTCCAATCAACCTGCTCATGAGATTCCTTCGTAGCATCTTTGCGTGCCTCCTCGTTTATTGGCCTATTCGGCTTGCGATCATTCTGCGGAAAATCGGGTCGTGGGGGCGGCCCTAGCGGCCACCCCTACACGCGGTGGCGCGTTCCAGCGGCAAGAGCTCGAGCGCGCCACAGCCCAATGCTGATATATCAACATTGAGCGAATGTCAAGCCTTGTTTTAGTTTGCCGGCTTTTAAAGCTGCGCTTGAGCACTTGCCTAGGCGGCGCGGCCGGAAGCGTCGCATCCCGCGCTGCGCTTCCAGGCTTGCGATCACCGGTCCTCTGGAAGACAGAATCGAGCGGGAGTTCAAAGCTGTTGAATTCGTTAAACCGCAACGCAAGTCAGTCGTCGTCTAGAAAAAGGGCTTGACAGGTTCACAGACTTGATATATCAGAATTATCGCGAATTGGGCGCTGTAGCTGGTGCCGCTGGCACGGGCGAGTTCCCAAATCGTATCGGCCAATGAATGAGGAGACAGACAAAGATGCTACGAAGGAATTTCATAAGCAGGTTGACGGGAGTAGGGGCCGGTCTATGCGGCGTGAATCGGAAAGCAATCCCCTCGGTTTTTATTGCTGAATCCGGCGATCCTCCTCTAGAGCCATGCGAAGGGAGCCGATATCAGGTTCTCAGCAAGGCGTTGGACCGCAGTGCAATGGAACGGGGTTGGGCCCGGGATGTAAGCCCTGATTATCATCACTGCTCTGACGCAGCCATTGAATCCTTCAAGGATCTCAAGTTCGGGATTCGGATCCATTGGGGATTGTACTGCTTGATTGGCAGCCACGAATCCTGGGGGTTGGCTGGCGCCAACCAAGAGTTTTGGAATATTTACAATGTTTTGTATCAGTTTTTTGATCCCACGGACTTCGATGCCGATGCATGGATGGATCTGTTTGGCCGGTCGGGGATCAGGTTTTTTACCTTTACGACCAAACACCATGACGGTTTCTGCATGTGGCCCACAAAGACAACACAACCGTCCACTTTTCTTACTGCCGAGGCCTTCAATCATGGCTGCGAGTACACGACCACGGTAACGAACACCTATAGCATCATGGATAGCCCATACAAAAAGGACATTGTCCGCGCCGTGGTTGAGGCTGCTCGGAAGAAGGACATTAAAACGGGGCTCTATTACTCCCACGTCGACTGGCATGACCCGGCGTTCGCGTGGGACCCCTTTCATTGCCACTACGACCCCAAGTTTACGAAGCAGACTGATCCCCAAAGGTGGCAGATGTTCATTGACCATGAGCGCGAGCAGGTGCGGGAATTGATGACCGACTATGGCAAGATCGACGTCCTGGACTTCGATATCGGTTGGCCGAAGGAAGCCGCAAAGAACATCGCCGATATTGCCAAGATGGTCCGGAGACTTCAACCTGACGTGATCATGCGAAGCCGCGGCATCGGAGCTTACGGAGATTATTACACGCCTGAAAGAGAAATCCCCGCCGGACCCTCGTCAGGATTGTGGAAAGTCATATATCCCTGCGGGACTTCCTTTTCGTATGTTCCTAGTGATGTGTATAAGTCAGCGGAATGGGTCCTGGAAAGTCTAATTACAGTTTGCGCCAAGGGCGGAGTTTTCGAGGTGGGCTTTGGTCCAATGCCCAATGGAAAGTGGGCATCGGAAGCTGTGGAGCGCTTGGAATATGTCGGCGATTGGTTAAAGGTAAACGGCGAGGCGATTTACAATACGCGACCCCGCAAAGTGTACCGCGAGGGAAGCGATATTTGGTTCACATCCAGCAAAGATCGCCACACGGTTTACGCTATCACCCTTAAATGGCCTGGCAACCAGTTGGCTCTTCGATCGGTACGGGCCATCAAGGGATCCCCGGTGTCCATGCTCGGGGTGGATCAGCCGTTGAAGTGGCGGCAGAACGGGGATCTTCTTGTCGTTGACATCCCCCCGGAGGTCGCTGAGCACAAACCGTGTCGGCAGGCTTATGCCTTCAAGTTGCAGGTGGAGACCGCTTAGTCTCCTTCCCCGACTGGATGAGTGTGGAGATATCTGATGAGCAGGACACTCTATGTCACGCGCCGCGAGTTTATGAAGGAGTCAGCCTTGGGCGCCACAGGTGCGCTGATGTTGGGAATGACCCAGGGGACCAAGGTGACTCCGGTCAATGCGAAGCGGGCACAGGTTTCCCTCGATGGGATCTGGCGCTTCATACCCACGGTTGCCGGAAAGGGCGGTCCGCCGAAGCTGGGGTGGGGATCGATCAAGGTGCCGGGCAGTTGGGCGAGTCGTCGGGGCGGGAGCAGGTCTTCTGATTTAGTGGCCCCGGGAAGCGGTCCGAGGTGGGAAAGTTATGACGGGGAGCGGTTAACCGGCGCTTGGTACGGGCGCCAAGTGCCGATTCCGACCGAATGGCGGGGCCGCGTGATCAGCCTGCGCTTTGACCGGGTGTGTACGGACGCGATTGTTTATGTCAACGGCAAGGAATGTGGACAAGTGCCCTGGCCATGGGGCTTGGTGAACATCACGCGTGCGGTGACGCCGGGCGAAACGGCGGAAATCCGGTTGCTGGTAGCTGCCATCGCCGACTCTGGGATGGTGGGGCACTTCTGGCAGAATGCCTTCATGGACGTCACCTACACCGCGGCCAAGTTGGCGACGCGGGGCTTGACCGGCAGCGTCTATTTGGAAAGCCGATTATCCGAGGCGCACGTGAGTGACGTTTTCATCCGCACTTCCTACCGGAAAAGGGACATCGCACTGGAGGTAGACCTCGCCGGTGTCAAGCAGGCGGGCGGGGTGCATTTCGTCGCGGACATGCTTAACGAAAAGGGTGAGGTGGAGAAAAGCTTCGCCGCGGACGCGGCGGTCGAAGCCAAGCCAACGCAGACCGTCACCGTTTCGTGGCCTTGGGCGCGCCCGCGTCTGTGGGACGTGGATCAGCCCAACCTCTATGCGCTCCGCCTTACCGCGACGGGGGCAGGTTTGAATGACCAGTATAACCAGGAATTCGGCTTCCGGGAGTTCTGGATTGAAGGCCGGGAATTCTACCTCAACGGCACCGTGATCCACCTGCGGCAGCCTAACTTTAACAATGGTCCGCTCGGCTCGGTTGGGGACAACTTTTCGGAGTTCGGATCCTGGACTCCCGATATCCGCGGCGATGACTCCGACCTGGGGCCGCAACTTGACCGTGCCGATCAGAAAGGCTACTTGGGCGCCGTGTATATCCTTGACGCCAACAAGTACATGATGAATTCGAGCGGCAAGTTTATCTGGAAGGAGGACCAGCAGCGCGCGTTGGAGCGCGCCGCCGTGTGGATGCGTCACTACCGCAATCATCCGTCCGTAGTGATGTGGATCGCCGGGTGGAATTTCTTCAACAACGCGGTTGATATGGATCCACGTCACCTGGGCCGTCGCGGTTGGGATCCGAGTGACCAGCGCTGGCAGGAGATCATGGCTGCTGCCGATGAGATGTTCGCTGGGCTCAAAGAGCTGGACCCGACCCGAATCTATTACAGCCACGAGGGGACTTACACCGGCGAGGTTTATACGATGAACTGCTACTTGGACCTCCTACCGCTCCAGGAGAGGGAAGAGTGGTTGAGCGCGTGGACGAAAGACGGCGAGATGCCGATTGCCATGGTCGAGTTCGGCACTCCCATGGACTGCACGTTCCGCCGCGGGCACGATGGTTTTGAGAGCAACATCACCAGCGAACCCCTATTGACGGAATACGCGGCCATCTACTTCGGCACAGACGCCTATAACTGGGAGGGCCCGAAGTACCGGCAGTATCTTCACGACCTGTTCCGCAGTGGAATGCTCTACAACAGCTCCCAGGACCAGTTGGATCAATTCCCTGACAACCACAAAATCCAGCAGCTTTTCCGCAAGAATACCTGGCAAAGTTGGCGTACCGCGGGGCTGTCGGGCGGCTTGCGCACTTGGTCGTGGATGCAGGACAGACTCGAGGAGGTCAACGGCCCGACGCTGGCGTGGATCGCCGGTCCGGCCGGTGATTACACGGCAAAGGACCACCACTTCAGCTCCGGCCTGACCTGCGAGAAGCAGATCGTCCTAATCAACGATACGCGGGACCCGCAGGATTTTACGGCGAACTGGACCGCCACGGTCAGCCGCAAGGAAGTGGGCAAGGGCGAACTGCGAGGCACCCTGGCCGTGTCGGAGATTCGCAAAATTCCGATCCAGATCACCACGCCCCAGGTTGAGGCCGGCTGCAAGGCCGACGGCCAGATCACACTAACCGCAACTATCGGCGAGACAAGACACCAAGATACCTTTGAGTTTCGGGTCTTTGGCAAGGACCAGCCGGCCAGCGGGGAGACCCCAACAGTTGATCCCGGAGGCATGACCAGCAAGATGTTGGCCAGCCTGGGCTATACGACCCGTGCCTGGGATGGCGCGGCGGCGCCGTTAGTGGTCATCGGACGCAATGGCTTGAAGGACGATCCGTCGCTGGCTGCCAGGCTGGAATCCTATGTGCGAGATGGGGGACGAGCACTGATCTTTGCCCAAGACCCCGAATGGATGACTCGAGCCCTGGGGTGGCGGGCGTGTCCGAAAGTGGCCCGGCGCGTTTTCCCCGTGGATTCCTCGATCACCCAAGGGATCGATGCCGACGACCTCCGCGACTGGACGGACAGCAGTACGCTCATTGAGGCATACCCCGAATACCTGGGAGATTACCTCAGAGGGAACGAAGGGAATCAGCCTTACGCCGGGTGGCACTGGGGCAACCGCGGTGGGGTCAGTAGTGCTGCCATCGAAAAGCCCCACTGTAGCGGGTGGCGTCCCCTGCTGGAATGCGAGTTTGACCTGGCCTATACGCCGCTGATGGAACTGGACTGCGGCCGAGGGCGGCTGATCGTCTGCACTCTGGACCTGGAAGATCATGTGGCGTTGGACCCGGCAGCGCGGCGCATGGCTGAGCACGTCATGGATTACGCGCTGCGCTCCCCGCTAGCTCCGCGAGTGGATAAAGTCGCGTATCTCGGTGGCGCCGCCGGCGCGGCATGGTTGGACGGGATCGGGGTGAGTTATCAGCAGTCCACCATGCTGGATGCAGACGCTGGGCTGCCGATTATTGGCCCGGATGCGACCATCGACACGGCGGGACTCAACGCCTTCCTGGAGAAAGGGGGCAAGGTGTTCTTCTTGCCGCGATCGCAGGCAGACGGGTGGCTCGGCACCACCTTGAAACCGGCGGCAGCCGATTTCGCGGGGTCGCTGTCAGTCCCCGACTGGCCCGAAGCGAGAGGTCTGAGCGCGTCAGATCTTCGGTGGCGTACTTACATGGACAGTCCACCCTGGGTCCTGTGCGCCGGCGCGGATGTCGGTGCGGACGGCCTGATTGGCCGCAAAACGATAGGCAAGGGCGTGGCGATCTTCTGCCAAGTGGACCCACAGGGATTCCACGCGGATGAGAAGACGTATTTCCGCTACACGCGCTGGAGGTCCACCCGTGTCGCGACCCAGCTCCTGGCCAACCTGGGTGCCAGTTTCCCAGTGGACAGCCGAATCTTCAACCCGCTTCACACCTGGGCCCTTAACCTGGATGGCGAGTGGCAGATGAAGGCCACGCTCAAGTTGGCGCCCGCTGCTAGTGAGGCCACAGCGCATCCCGATCCGGGCATTACCCCGGCCGCACAAGCACTGGTTGGTAAGAGCGTGCCAGCCGGAGGATGGACACCCGTAACGCTGCCCCAGATGGTTCAGTTCTTCACGGATTACGATGGGGAGGCGGTATTCCGCAAAGAAATCGTCGTGCCCGGTGACGAGGCGGGTAAGGATATGCTTCTCGCGCTTGGCACTCTCGATGATTTTGACAATACCTTTTTCAACGGCGTGGAAATCGGGCAAACGGACATCAGCACGACCAGGTGGTGGCTGGCGCCTCGCAATTACGTGGTGCCGGGGGAGCTGGTAAAGGCCGGCAGAAACGTCATTGCAGTGCGGCTCTTCGATCGCTTTGGCTCGGGAGGCTTTGGCGGCAAGGTGGGCTTGCCAGTGGCCCCGGACGGCGATCGGTCGGGGCATCAATGCACTGGCCCGCGAGTTGGCTTGGAAATGTCTCTGGGTCCCAAGCCCGTGAGCGTCCAGACTCTTAACTACTATTGCCCTGATTATCGGACCGATTTCCCCATGGGGGACAATCCCTACCGCTATTACCGGTGGTAGGAGGCGCAAACTAGGGACCGGATACTTTTATTGATTTCCGCTTTGGTTGACTGAGGTGTGTTAGCTCTGAATGGCTCGCACTGACCGGGAGGAACTCGAAAGAACGGGCGGCTATAATCCAACCAAGGAAAATGATGGCATGACGACCAAATTAGGGCTTGTCAGTTTCACACTGCTCCTTCTCATCTCTCCTGCCTACTCCGAGCCAATTACGCTCCATCCCGCCAACTCGCGTTATTACCTGTTTGATGGCCAGCCTACGATTCTGATCACCTCGGCCGAGCATTACGGCGCCGTGATCAACCTGGATTTTGACTACGTTCGTTACCTCGACGCGCTAAGAGCTTATGGACTCAACTACACACGTATCTGGCCAGGCGCCGTGCTCGAGATGGTAGGGGAGTTTGTGAAAGGGAATACTATGGGGCCGAAGCCCCAAAGGACGATTGTGCCCTGGGCGCGTAGCAACGAGCCGGGGTATGTCTACGGAGGCAACAAGTTTGATCTCGATAAATGGAATCCGGATTTTTTCGCGCGTTTGAAGGATTTCATCGCTAGGGCGGCGGAGCGCGGCATTGTAGTTGAGGTGTGTTTCTTCAACTCGCAGTACACGCACCGGTGGCCCCTCTCTCCCCTGTATTACGAGAACAACATCCAGGGTGTAGGCAAGTGTGATTATGAGGACGCCCAGACGCTCAAATACGCCGACCTGGTCGAGCGTGAGAGTGAGTACGTGAGCAAAATCACTCAGGAAGTGAATGCGTATGACAATCTCATTCTGGAGGTTTGCGATGAACCGTCCAATTTCACTCCGCACGCGGAAGCCGGTCCCTGGGTAGGTCACATGTTGCAGGTAGTGCATGATACCGAAGCCAAGCTGCCCAAGAAGCACCTCGTGGCGCAGATGGTGGAAGGACCGATAGGAGGCCCTATTGATTTCTCGGGAAGTCCCCTTCTATCGATTATTACCGGCCAGTACGTGTGGGGAGGAGAAGCGGATAGCGAGCAGATGGGAGGGATGATGGGCCTGGACTATGAATACCACTACAACAAACCGATTGAGATGAACGAAACCCCATACTACCCATTTCAATACGGAGAAGGCGACCCCGTTTTGGACTCTCGAGTGGAAGCCTGGGAGTTCATGGTCGGAGGGGGAGCAGGTTTTAACCATTTGAACTCGCGGTACACGGTTGAGGACCCAGCGGGCGACACTCCTGATAACGCTCAAGTGCTGGGCGCCTTGCGCAACCTGAAGAACTTCATCTACAGCTTCGACTTCATCCAGATGCGTGCGGATAAGAGCTTCGTGGTCAGCGGCGTGCCCGAGGGAGCATACTGTCGAGGCATGAGTCAACGAGGAGAGCAGTATGCGCTCTATTTCCACCATAGCCGGCTTGCGCCAGACCTGATGTACTACATCGCGATGCCGGGGCATTTTAGCGGGACCTTCGTGTTGGATGTACCTGGAGGGACCTACAAAGCAGATTGGGTTGACCCTGCCTCGGGCCTGGTAATCAGCAGTGTCACGTTTACGCACCAAGGGGGAAGAATGGAACTCGACACTCCCCCGTATACCTTGGACCTTGCCTTGCGCATTAAGCGCGCTCGCTAAAGGTCAAAGCATATCGAGCGAGTCATGCCACTTACTGGTCTCCTGCTGGTCGGACTGCTCTGGCAGCCAGCGCAGGTATCTCACAATGACCGCAATATCCGAACTCTCGCACAGATCAGTAGAGAAGCCGACGACGCAATCGTCGCCGGAGATTTTGGCGCGGCCGTTGCCCTCATCGAGAAGGGTCTGAGGATTGACCCGGAGTGGAAAGACGGGTTGTGGAAAGCCGGACTGGTTCTTTACCAAGACAACCAGTTCGAGCCGGCTCGGGGTTATCTCAATCGACTCACACAGGTCGAGCCGACTCGAGGCGTCGCCTGGGCCCTCCTGGGAATGTGCGAGTTTCAGCGTCACGAATTCCAGGCCGCAATTGAAGACATTGCCCGGGCCGATCGCCTTGGGATTCCGGAGCAGTCCGGCATGCGACGTGTGGCCTTGCTGGATCGTGCAATCGCTCAAACCGACCTCAGCAACTTCGGAACAGCCGTTGCACTCCTGGCAAAACTCGTGCCTGCCGAAAGCCCGGAGGAGCGCGACCAACTCATCACCGTCTTCGGGTATGCTTCCCTGCAAAGATCCACAGATGCCTCCCTCTCGCCTCAGCAAACCGCCCTGGTGCACGACTTGGGAGCAGCCCAGTATGCGAATGCCAGCGGTAACCGCTCTAGTGCAAAATCGTTAATTGAGGGCTTGCTTCTGAGGTACCCAAGCGAGCCCATGCTGCACTACACGTACGGGAACCTCCTTGTGTCATGGCGGGAATACGACGCTGCGGTGAAGGAGTTTGGCGCGGAATTAGCTCTCAATCCGAGCAGTTTATCTACAAGGCTCGCGCTTGCCTCTTTGGGTTTGACCTCAGACAAAATCAGCGAAGCGCTGCCTTACGCCATTGAGGCGTCGAAGATGAGCCCTAGTTTTTATCTTGCTCACTTATATTTGGGGCGCCTGCTCATAAGAGCCGGCCGGTTAGATGAGGGATGCAAGGAACTGGAAATCGCGCGAGGACTTTCACCTTCGAACAGCGAGGTCCGATATGTTCTTGCTACAACGTACCGCCGCCTCGGCAGAGCTGAGGACGCCCAAAGAGAATACAAAGAATTTGAACGATTGAAAGCGCTTGATAAATGAGAGAAGAACGCCGCGTCTTCAAGAAAGTAGGCCATCGTCACTACCCTCATGACGTGCCGCCGTAACAGTAGTGTATCGCGTTGTGATCCAACTATTCCGCTAGACTCTCCCACTCGGTTGGGTACAAAACCTCGCGCAGGTCGCCTGGAAGCCATCGAACGCGATTGGCACCGTGGCGGGAACAATCCGGTGCAGAGCGACAGTCGCACACACTTTCCTTAGGCTCTAAATCTTAATTTAACTACTCCCGTTGCGCCCACGCCGTTCGCACCTCCTGTAATCACACATATCATCTAGCGACTTTCACAGTCTTTCCAATAAGGCGAACGTCGCGCTAGTTTGATATACCATCTTTCCATTCGGCGCGACGGGCCAACTGTCCCCGATTTGCCAGTATTCCCGGTAAAAATACACAATACAGGCCAAAAATAAGCGAAAAAAAGAGCTTGACAATAAAATTCTGATATGTTAATTCATACATGCTCTTCTGCAACGATCTTTTCCTCGGATGTAAAAATGGCCGAGTTCTTGAATGGGTGGCTGAGAAAGAGCTGCATTTCGATTCTTAATGCCGGCCTCCCTAAAACCGTAGCAAGGCGTTCAGGATCAAACCGACAAATTGAAATTTCAGATTCATTGGTAAAAAAGGATTTTTGGCCAATATCGGGCGTTAAATGAACCGCCCTTAAGCGAAAGCACCTGCACAGGTGAAAGTTTATTTGATTTGTCAATTACGAGAGCAGTGGTCCTATTTGGGGTTTTGCGTCGGGTCTTGGATCTTAATTTTCAGAGGAGGTTATGGTAATGACACGAGTCGTCAGGGCCGTATGTAGGATTTTCGTTTTCTCCCTCACCATCGGCGTGGCCATGGCGCAGATGAGGAACAGTACCATTACCGGGACTGTAACTGACCAAAGCGGCGCGGTGGTTGCCAACGCTACGGTTAGGGTCACGAATCGACAAACGAACACCGTGTCGGCGACCAATACGAATGCGGCCGGCATTTACACCGTGCCCTATCTCCCGCAGGGTGAATACAAGGTGACGGTGGAGGCACCTGGGTTCCAAACCTATATTTCGAGTGGCATTGTTGTCGCAACAAACGGTACGGTGCAAGCCGATGTTGGGCTTACGGTGGGCGCAACCAGACAGATGGTCGAAGTCAAGGCCGCCGCGGCACAATTGCAAACCCAAAGCTCTACGGTGGCGGGTGGCGTGGGGAGCCACGTCATCGACACCATTCCCAATATCACCAACAACCCGCTGTACTACGCCACGCTGGCGGCGGGCGTGGTGCCGAGTCCGGGAATGTACGATACTCACGATCTCGGCGTGGGCTTCGCCGATCGCCAAGAGTATTCGGCGATTCGGATTAACGGCGGCATGGTCGGAACCAACGACGTGCAGCTTGACGGCGTTCCGGTGCAAGAGGCGGCTTGGCATACGGCTGCCGTCATCCCCAACAGTGACGCCCTTCAGGAAGTCCGCGTACAGACGAATAACCTGCCTGCGGATATTGGCGGCGGGCAGGGCGTGATTCAGATGGTTACAAAGAGCGGAACGAGCAGTTTCCATGGAGATCTCAACTATGTCGTGCGCAACGAAGCCTTTAACGCCAACGGGTTTGCAAACGACTTGAAAGGGATTCCCAAGGGGAAGTACCGTGTAAACGAAGGCGGCGGCAGCATCGGGGGGCCGGTGATTATCCCCAAGCTTATCAACGGTAAGGACAAGATGTTCTTTTTCTTTGCCTTTGACCGTCTGACGAACACTCAGCCGGTCCAGTTCCTCAGCACGGTTCCCACGGCGGCCGAGCGCCAAGGAGACTTTAGCAGCACGATGATCCAGGGTAATAACGGCAGCCCGACACCCGTCACGATCTACAATCCTTGGAGCGCGGTGCTGGTTCCGGGTAGCACCAATGTTTATCAGAGGCAGCCGTTTCTTGACGCGAATGGGAATCCGACAGAGAACCTAGCCAACGCAGTGTCGCAGCCCAAGTCGCCGTTTCCGGGATCGGGTGCGATGGGTGCGATAGACCCGTATGCCTTGCTATACTTCAACGGCTTTCCGACGGCGAACCACGGCAACTTCAACGGCGCCAACTCGGGAACCGACCCCTACAACGATAACAATTATTACTTCTCCGGGACTGCACCGACGATTCGCAACAATTTGAATACGCGGCTGGACATCAAATTGGGCACCAAGAACTCGTTCTATGCCTCCGGGGGCATGCAGAATGGCATCATCGATGGCGCCAACCAATGGGGGTCTTATGGAACGAACCTCGGCTTTTACCAAATGAGCGCCAACGACATTAGTGACTTCAACCCTTATGTTTCGCTTGGCGATGTGATCACACTCAACGCGACCACGCTGATCGACCTTCACGTGGGTATGCAGCGGGTGGGGGCAAAGGCGGCTTACCCAGCCCCGACCTCGTTTGACGCGGCGAAGTACGCCTCCTATGGCATGCCAGCCGAAATCCAGCAGTATATCCCCATTTATGGAGTTGCTCCGTCGGCCGGAAGCTTCAGCAACTACAAGTGGGGTGGAAGCCTAGGGCTGAATAATGATGAATGGGACCGCAAGAACGAACACCAGACCAACTGGAATATTGCGGGGAGCATTACCAAGGTAACAGGCAAGTGGACCTTGAAAGGAGGCGCTGACTTCCGTGTCTACCTCGGCGACTGGGCGGACATCGAATTTGGTACTCCTGCCCTCGAGCCGTGGGATGAGAGTGCGAACACCACCGCGCAATATGCCGATCAGTCGGGCAACCCTTATGGTGCTCCGTACAACACCACGCCCCAGCAGGACGGCTATTGGGGGGGGAACGCCGCGATCGGCACCATGGGCTGGAGGCTTGACCCTGGCTCGGCGTTGAAGCCGGCGCTGGCCGCGAAATACATGGCCTTATTCACTCAGAACGACTGGAAAGCAACCAACAGGCTGACCCTTAACCTGGGTCTGCGCTATGAGGTACAGCCCGGGCCGACGGAACGGCACAACCATATATACGATGTGGATCTGGGGGTGATTAACCCTTACGCCGAGGGCTTCGTTTCCCCCGGGGTTACGAATCCGCTGGCCACCTATGGGGCCTTCGCTTTCGCTGGAACAGGTACGTACCCCCGCAATCTGTGGGATACGCAGTGGAATAACATTTCTCCTCGCCTTGGCGCGGAGTTTCGTTTGACCGATTCGACCGCGCTCCGTGGCGGATGGGGGCGAATGTATGCGCCCAGCAACACGGGCTATAACGCCAGCTACATTGTTTACGGCGGAGCCGCATTCACGGGCGGCACAGAGCCCCTTCCCTATGGCCCTTCCCCGAATGGACTGCCGGTAGCTACATTTGACCAGGCGGCGTCTTCGGAGTATTTCCCGGCCGGGGGCGCCGTGCAAGCGCCAGACTTGTACGGCAACGCGAACGGCTCCGCGAACGTGGATTATTTCCTGCGACATGGTTTCAAGAACGCCATTATGGACCAGTGGAATCTCACCCTCGAACAACGGTTCCATGGGTGGCTGGCCTCCGCTGGTTATGTGGGATCGAAGGGTAGTGATCTTGGCTGGCGTTTGTATCCCCTCAACGGGACCTTCAATATCCCCGATACAACTCTTCAGAGTTGGCGAAGCCAATGGATCTCCTCCAGTGGCGCCATTAATCCGGCGGCGGTGCAGATTCCGAATCCTCTGCCCGCTTTGATTGGCCACGCGTCGGGTGATATTGGCCACTCGACAATCTCCGTCATGGAATCGGAAGAGAGTTATCTCGGCCTTCTGGGGCAGACGGCGTACGAGAGTGCCGGCAGGTCAATGTATAATGCGTTGGAACTCCGGTTATCCCACCCATTCGGGAACGGATTGACGACGCAGTTTGTCTACGATTGGTCCCATGCCGCAGGGCTCGCAGCGGGGGATAACGGGAACTATGCTGAGTCACAAACGGGGACCTTTGGCTCGTTTACTGGCTTCGCGCCCGGCGGCGGCTACAACTTCCGGGATCTCCAGCCGGCAACCCTCAGCTTCGATACTCCGCAGCGCTTTCTTGGTATCGTGACGTATAACCCGCCATTTGGGAAGGGCAAGCGTTTCGCATCCAGCAATAAGGCTATCAGTGCGGTAGCGGGCGGATGGACGCTGGGCACCGTGGTTACGCTGCAAAGCGGAGTGCCTTGGGGTCCCAGTTGCAGCTCCGCCGGCAGCCAGAACGGCGGCTGTATTCCCACTGGCCAGCCGCTACTGCTGCCTAAGTCGTTGCGGGGTTGGTACAACGGAACGACGCCAGTCACCCTGCCAGATGGCCGCACATTTACTCCTCCGGAGTTTTCGTACCTTTATTGGAACCCCGACGCGTTTACGGCCCCGGTTGTCCAGTTTCCGAATGGCAACTACGCCATCGACCAATATTGGTACGGAACTACCCCAACCTACATGGGCTCGTTGCGGCTGCCTTATACCAAGAATGTGAACTTCACCCTGGAGCGAAGCGTCAACCTGACAGAGCGGTTTAAGCTGCACTTCCTAGCTCAGGCTACCAACCTGTTCAACAATAGCAACTTCCTGCCCGGCGCGCTGACCGACAATAACTTCGGCAATGTGTTCACCAGTCCCGGTACCCTCAGTCAGGGCGCCAGGATTGGGGGGAATGCAGACCCGAGCGCCGGGCTGCTGAACCCGACTATGATGTACGGAAGAGAGATTACACTTTCAATGCGCTTGATCTTCTAAACCTGCGCAACACGCGGGCTGGCAACACCGTTGCCAGCCCGCACGGCTTACTATAATCTCGCCCTTGCCGACAACCACATCACTCCTCCTGATGAGGAGGGTGCTCGTCATGCGATCGAAGCAGCTCTCGGGCTGAGTCCCGCCGATGCTTATATCCAATCACTCGCCGGCAAGATCGCCGACGAGAGGAAGGATTATCAGGCCGCCTTAGAGCATCTTGAAAGGCTTCCTGAATCGCCTTGAGAGCTTGCGATAACAAACAGGGTTGACCTCGCTTGCAGCGAGTATCACATCTTGCCTTTTACTTGGGCAGGTGGAGGACGACTGCACAATGAAACTAGAAAGCAAAGTGAGTTTGATCACCGGCGGCGCCGGAGCGATTGGCGCGGCGACAGCGTTGGAACTGGCCCGCCTCGGCTCGGATATCATGATTGTTGACTGGCGGATCGATGGCCGAGCGGAGGAACTCAAGAATAAGATTCGTTGTCTGGAGAGAAATTGCTTGATGTTGCAGGCCGACATGAGCGTTCCCGCAGACGTGACGCGGTCGGTCCTGGAAACAGCCGCCCAAATGGGCAGCGTCGATGTCTTGGTTCACGCAGCGGGCGGAGGGGTCCCCGGAAATTTGCTCGAGGTTACTCCCGAGGAGTGGTACCGGGCTTTCGATGTTCACGTGCACGCAGTATTTCATCTCTGCCGCGCTGCTGTCCCCTTCATGAAAAAGAAACAGGAAGGAGCGATCATTCTAATTTCGTCAGCGGCGGGCACCCGGGGTTGCTTGGGTGCGATTGCCTACGGAGTAGCTAAAGGCGCCCTTCCCCAATTCGTTCGTTCTCTTGCTCGAGAACTCGCCGACGACAACATACGCGTCAACGCGGTCTCACCGGGAATCATCCGTACGCCCTTTCAGGATTACCTGACTCCGGAGCAGGTCGAAAACAACATCCAAAACCGGATCCCCCTGCATCGGGAAGGAAAACCCGAAGATGTCGCAGAGGCAATCACGATGTTGGTCACGGACGACTTTGTTACAGGTGAAACCATAGCGGTGGACGGCGGCATGGCAATGCGCATCGTGTGAGAGCATTTGCCTAAGCGACCTGTTGGGGTAGTTGAGTCATGAAGCGTAAGGGATTCTTGAAGGGAAAGGAAAAAGCGTGAAAAGAAGGACATTTCTAAAGAATTCCATGGTGGGAGTGGGTGGACTCGCAGGATTCGGATATAGGGGCTGGACACTCGGGCAGACCAATAACATGCCCCAGCCCGGCGCTGAACATGGGGGCAGGTCAGGCGATTTGATCGGCCGGCCCGTCCGCATCACCAGCATCAGTTTTCCAAACGGTTTGTCGCTGGACGAAATCGCCGAGAATGTGGACAAGGCCGGCTCGGCCCGAGTAGACGTGATAGCTCTGCCGGAGCTCTGCCGCGGACAAAACGACAAAAGCGAAGAAGATTTGCACGGGCCTACGGTGACGGCAATGGCGGCCCTCGCAAAGAAACACCAGACCTATATCGTGTGCCCAATCGATCGGAGGAACGGCAGCCTCAGACTGAATACCGTGGTGCTGCTGGACCGACGCGGTCAGGTGGCCTGCACCTACGACAAGGTTTTCCCATACTGGTCGGAATATGATGTTCACCCACCAGCCAATGTCGGCGAAGACGCTCAGGTTTATCCTGCGGATTTTGGGTTGCTCGGATTTGCGACTTGCTTCGACGTCAATTTCCCCGAAGTTTGGAATCGGCTATCAGACAAAGGAGCTGAGGTGGTGATTTGGCCCAGCGCGTATTCCGCAGGTACCTCCCTGCAAGCTCACGCTATCAATCACCATTTCTATATTGTTTCTTCGACTCAAACCAGCGATTGCCTTGCGTACGACATCACAGGCGAAAAGCTCTCTTACTCGAACAGTGAGAAGCTCAACGTGGCCACGGTTACGTTAGATTTGGACCGCGGCATCTATCACGAGAATTTCAATCTCGATAAGCGGGACAAGTTGCTGAAGGGACACCCGGAAGATGTCGAGCAGGAAAAATGGATGAAACTAGAGCAGTGGTTTGTCCTCCGAGCCAAGCGGCCCAGGGTGAGTGCCCGCGCACTCGCCAAGCAATTCGGATTGGAGGAACTTCGGCTTTACCTTGACCGCAGCCGGCACGCCATTGACGAACGCCGTGGGTGGCAATATGAAGCGAAGGTCCTGTTCCCGGACCTGGATGTAGCCGGCCTAAAGGCCCTGGCATACGGCGCGTCAAAATTGTAGGGGCTTCTGGAACAGCCGGCCGGGTAGCGGCGAGTGGCAGCTCTGTCTTCGGGGTTGGAAATCAAACGAGGTGATATGAGTCCGGCATTGAATCCAAACGATGGGACGTCCTGCAGATTGGGACGCGGATGACTTGGGGAAAAAGCATTGAAGTCTGGAGTTTCACAGTTACGATGGGCAATGATCGGCATGGCATTTCTGGCCACGGCGATCACCTATCTGGAGCGTGGGGCCTTGTCCGTAACCGTGCCAGTTTTGATGGACCAACTTCACATGACCAGCGTCGGCTATTCAAGGGTCATCTTCGCTTTCATGCTGGCCTATACAATCATGAACGGGGTCTCGGGACCCTTGATTGACCTGTTGGGTACGAAAGTGGGCTTCGCTCTCAGCACCGCTTGGTGGTCCGTGGCGGCAATGCTTCAAGCTTTGGCGAAAGGGCCATGGTCGCTGGGACTGTGCCGCTTCCTTCTCGGTATGGGAGAGGCTGGTAACTGGCCGGGCAGCGTGAAAGTGGTGGCGGAGTGGTTCCCCGTGCACGAACGCGCGTTGGCCTCCGGTATTTTCAACAGTGGAGCGGCATTCGGGTCGATTGTCGCTCCGCCGTTGATCGTCTTGATCGTATTGAGATGGGGATGGCGCGCCGCATTTCTGACGGTCGGGGTTACCGCGCTCATGTGGGTATTCCTGTGGGCGTTTGTATATCGGACGCCTCGAGAAGTCGAAGCGGAGGTCGCTGCTCCTCCAACTCTGCCGTGGATCTTATTATGCCAGCGATTTGTGTGGAGTTTTACCCTGGCGAAGGTTTTCCTCGACCCGGTCTGGTATTTTTACGCGTTCTGGTTTCCCGAATATCTCAAGCGGGCTCGACACCTTGATTTGGCGTCCATAGGGAAACTCGCGTGGATTCCCTATCTCGTGGCAGGCTTGGGCAACGTCATTGCCGGTTGGTTTTCCGGGTTTTTGTTGCGCCGCGGAGTTTCCGTTACTGTTGCCCGGAAGTCTACAGTCACGGTTTTTATATTGCTGATGGCCTCAACTATTCCGGCTGTGCTCGTTCCCGAGACGAGTGTGTCGATCGGGCTCGTTTCACTGGCCATGATGGGATACACAGGGGTCTCGGCAAATATGCTCGCATTTCCGGCGGATGTGTATCCTAAGAATGTCGTTGCTTCAATCTGGGGCCTCGCCAGCATGGGTTCCGGGTTCGGCGGTATGATATTTGTTCTCCTGACCGGATGGCTCGTTGACCGCTATTCGTTCGCACCTGTTTTCGTGGTGTTTGGTACCATTCCCATGCTTGCCTTACTGATTATTTGGTTTGTTTCGGGCCCACTCGGGCCTGCTTTGGCACGGACCAATGAGGGGCCCTGCCAGCACGGCTGAGGTGTTTAAGATCTGAATCGGGTCGACGTTGTGTCGCCCTTTGTACGCGACGGTCGGGTAATAGTTGGCGCCTTTCAGGCGATGACTCGAACCGCGCAGACCAAAATTAGATTTACAAAATCTGGCGCATTCTGAAAAAATAAACATTGGCGGTTTTCAGCGAGCCACGGGGGGCACTTCAAGGATAGAAGGCTTTTTTGACTGAATGCGAGCGCAGGAATTGAAAGGTTTATACAAATCGAAAACGATGACTGACTTTAAAACCTTCCGATGATTGAAACCGCCACGCAGGGGATAACAGGGATTTCGAAGAACCGGACACAACGGCTTAGTCTGGCCGGTCAGGCTTATCACTTGATCTTGGATCGAATGCTGCGAGGAAGTCTGCCGCTTGGTTCTGTTCTCTCGCGGCGCAAGCTTGCCGAACTGTTTCAAATGAGCTTGGTGCCGGTGGCGCAGGCATTGCAACGTCTGGAGATCGAGGGTCTTCTAGAGAGTCGTCCCCGGGTGGGTACAAGAGTTAAGGTACCCACTGCGCAAGAAATACGAGGGCAATTCGAATTGCGGCAAGCGCTGGAATGCCAGTCAGCTCGCCTTTGTGCCGAGCGGGCAACCTTTAGGGAACGATTAGAGCTGAAAAGGCTAGCCGCAAATGTCGATGCGCTATATTGCAAAGTACCTTTCCAGGATCCCGGAGACGACTGGGTTTTTGCTATGAACCAATACCATGTGGATCTCCACATGAGAATCACTGAGTATGCCCGTTCAGGGTTACTAAAAGCGGAAATCGAGAATACCCATATTCTTGTTTTAAATTGGCTTTACGACACCACACGGGGGCGGCGGATCTTGCCTCCTAATTTTCATGCGGATCTGATTAGCGTTATTGCGGAAGGGAACCCCCATAAGGCCGAAGAGGCCATGCGGAAACATGTCAGTTACGGATTGAAATCGATACAGACTGCAGTGGAACCGCTTCAACGGAAAAACTGGCGGCTTAAGTATCAGCCCCGGCGGAGGAGTCACCTACCCCAATAGCAACGCCTGAAACCATTCCTGCCTGCTCCCCGCGAGCCCCACAGCTTAAGCTCGGGTTGAGGAGATACTCGAGAAGACAGTCTTCCTCAATTTGATCGCCAAGTGGATTCCCCTGATCGCTCCGTGAAATTGAGAGTGGGGAGCCAAAAGTTGCGGAGGAACGCAAGTTCATCATGGCGAATTGGAAGTGTTAATCATGAAGACCTTACTACTAAGAGAATACGAAAAGCTTGAAATGACTGAAATGCCGGAGCCGCAAATAGCTCCCGATGACTTGTTGGTACAGGTGAAAGCCTGCGGCATCTGTGGAAGTGATATCCACGGATTTGACGGCAGCACCGGACGCCGTATTCCCCGCTGATAATGGGTCATGAAGCTTCCGGTGTTGTCTACAAAACCGGGGCCGAGGTGCGAGAGTTCCGTGTGGGCAATCGCGTGACGTTTGACTCCACGATTTACTGCGGGAAGTGCTATTTCTGTCGGTGCGGCGAGGTGAATCTTTGCGACCATCGCCAAGTGCTCGGAGTTTCCCCCGGCGAATACCGGCGGTACGGTGCTTTTGCGGAGTACATCGCGGTTCCGCAACACATTACTTATCCAATTCCCGATGCTCTCAGCTTCGAGCACGCTGCCATGATCGAAGCCGTCTCCGTGGCCGTGCACGCGGTGGGGTTGACGCCGGTGAAATTGGGCGACACTGCGGTCCTGGTGGGGAGCGGAATGATTGGTTTGCTGGTCATCCAGGCTCTCCGGCTCGCAGGCTGCAGTCGTGTAATTGCTATCGATCTCGAGGAAAGCCGACTCCGCCTGGCGGCGGAACTGGGAGCTGAAATTTGCCTCAACGCCAGCCAACCTGACGTGCCGAGTTTAGTACGTGACTACACTTTGGATCGAGGAGCGGATCTGGCCATGGAAGTCGTGGGGAACACGCCGGCATTACAGACCGCGCTCGCGAGTCTTCGCAAAGGTGGGATTTTGACGCTGGTGGGCAACCTGTCTCCGAAGGTGGAACTCCCGCTTCAATCTGTAGTGACGCGGCAGATTCGGATCCTCGGCTCATGTGCGTCGTCGGGCGAATACCCCGCCTGCATTGACTTGCTCGCTCGGAAGGCCATCCGAGTGGATCCTCTGATCAGTGCAGTGGCGCCCCTCGCGGAAGGCGCGTCGTGGTTTCAACGGCTGCACAGCGGCGAGCCAAACCTAATGAAGGTCATCTTAGTACCCTAGGTCGGGCGGAAAGATGGAAACGTTCTAGCCCGGCGTTGTCGGCTGTGGCAAAGTGAGGCATCTGCATGCCAAGGCACTCAGTCGTTGCCGGAGTCCAGGTTCCTCGCCGCCTGCGATTCCGACTTCCAACGCGCCCGGCAATTTGCGGCCGAGTATAGTGTCAAGGCCTATCGAGACGTGGAAGAAGTGATTGCCCAGTCGGGGTTGCACTCGCTGAATGTCTGCACTCCGCACCCGTTGCACGCCGGGCCTGCCGTGAAAACCGCCCAGGCGGGGGTTCATGTCCCCATCGAAAAGCCGCTGGCCTCCTCACTCGAAGACTGTGATGCCATACTTACCGCGGCCAACAAAAGCGGAGTCAAAATCGGCACCGTGGGCCAGCGCCGTTTCTACGCTCCCTGCCAGCGAATCAGACGCGCAATCGACGAAGGCAAAATCGGTTGTCTCGTTCTGGGCTCGGTGGCCATGTATGGCTGGCGCGATCAGGCCTACCACAAGAGCGATCCGTGACGAGGCACATGGAAAGGAGAGGGCGGGGAGTTGTCCAGGCACGTCTCGCGCAGCCTCACCACGCCCATGGCGCTCGGATCGCCGGACCAAAGGATAGAGGCCCGAATGCGGGAATACTAGATCGCGTGCGCGTTCCAAATAGACTGACTAGGATTAGGAACGAAACGCCCATTACGGATGGCAAACGTGTCTCGGAGCGCGCACGCTGTAAGAAGTCGGCCTTGTACAGCTAAACTCAAAGCCGATTACGGCTAGGCGAGGGTACCCGCAGGGAAAGTTCCATTTCTTGGTGTCTACTATAGTCCAACAATGGACGCCATATTTTCGGATAACTCTATTACTATAAATGCTTTGGCGTATGCACGGGGCGGAATATATAATTCCGAACCAGCACCTAAATGGCTGAAAACAAAGGTTGATATGCGGAAGGGGGGACTCGAACCCCCACGCTCTTGCGAGCGTCAGCCCCTCAAGCTGGTGCGTCTGCCAATTCCGCCACTTCCGCACAAGAGGGAGGTTTCAGTCGTCAGTTATCAGTTTTCAGTCCTCAGTCGTTCTTCAATTGGGTAGGTCCCGACTGACAACTGATCACTGAAAACTGACGACTTCTTGCTACTTCTTCACCGGCGCTGCGGGCGCGGGCCTCGCGGGCGCTGGGGAAGCCGGAGTCACGGGCGCCGACTTGACGGGCGCGTGCTCCAGCACCGAACCTGAACTGCTTCCGGAGGCGTGAATCGCCAGGGTCACGGAGGTGACGATAAAAAGTAAGGCCAAACCCCAGGTGATCTTTGCCAGCAGGGTCACGGAACCGCGAGGCCCGAAAGCCGCCTGGCTCACGCCGCCGAAAGCAGCCGTGATATCAACGTTTTCGCCACCCTGCAGCATCACCGTGACGATCAGCAGGATGCTGGACAGGATGTGGATGATCTGGATAACCGCCATCATGCTTGGAAATCTCTCTCCGGCCGCCTCAGCCGCGCGAGTAATTCACCAGGGCTGTAAAGGAATCGACCTTTAGACTCGCCCCGCCGACCAGGGCCCCGTCGATTTCTTCCTGCGCCATCAGCGCGCCTACGTTCTCCGGTTTGACGCTGCCGCCGTATAGAATCCTGACGCCGTGCGCCGCTTGCTCGCCGAACTGACGCCGCGCCAAACTGCGCAGCAGGCGATGCGCCTCCGCCGCCATCTCAGGGGAAGCGGTGCGTCCGGTGCCGATGGCCCACACAGGTTCGTACGCAACCATAATACGGGAAAAGTCCGCCGGGGTCAATCCGGCCATTCCGCCCACGAACTGGCTCTCGAGGACTTTCTCGGTAGCTGCGCTTTCCCGTTCAGCCAGGGTCTCACCGACGCAGACGATCGGGGTCAGCCCGGCGGCGAGCGCGGCCTTCACCTTTTTGTTCACCTGTTCGTCGGTTTCGCCGCAGTCGTGACGGCGCTCCGAGTGCCCGATAATCACGTGGGTGCATCCGGCGTCGCAGAGCATCACCGTTGAGATGTCTCCGGTGTGCGCGCCTTCCTTGTCCCAGTGACAGTTCTGCGCCGCCACCGAAACTTTGCTGCCCTTTGCCGCAGCAGCCGCCGCGGCCAGCGCCGTGAAAGGCGGCGCCACGATCACCTCGCAGTGGCCGGCCTGCGCCGCCACCGGTTTGATCTTCTCAATAAAATCCACCGCTTCGGCGATGGTCTTATACATTTTCCAGTTACCAGCGATTACATGTTTACGCATGATTGGTTTCCTTTGATTAGAAGCAGGCAATCGAAAGGTCTGGTAAGAAACCCCTTACCCGTCACGCTCCGGCTGACGAAAGCGCCGGAGCGTGACACTCTCTCCCCAAGAGAGAGGGCTGTTGGGTTCTCTTGCCGCTACCTCTTCAGCCGCCGCTCCACGACATCCTTGTGCTTTCTGCCTTCGGCCTACTTGTCTGTTAAGGCTGCCACCCCGGGCAATGTGAGCCCAGAGAGGAACTCAAGCGAGGCGCCGCCGCCGGTCGAGATGTGGCTGATCTTGTCTGCTACGCCCATCTTCTTGACTGCCGCCACCGAATCTCCGCCGCCTACGATCGAGACCGCGGAAGAAACGGCGACTGCCTTAGCGATGGCCAGGGTGCCCTCTGCGAATTGGGGCATCTCGAACACGCCCATGGGACCGTTCCAGACAATGGTCTTTGCCCCGGCGATTACCTGGGCGTACTGGGCGCGCGTGGCAGGCCCGATGTCCATCCCGATCCGGCCGGCAGGAATGCTCACCGTGTTTACAATCTCCGCCGGTGCGCTGGCGTCGAATTTCTCGGCCACCACGTGGTCGATCGGCAGCAGGAACTTCTTGCCGCTGCTTTTGGCGGACTTCAGCAGTTCGCGGGCGGTGTCCAGCTTGTCGTCTTCCACCTTGGACAGGCCCACTTCCACGCCCTCGGCCTTGAGGAAGGTATAAGCCATGGCCCCGCCGATCAGCACGGTATCCGCGAGTTTGGCGAAATTCTCGAGCAGCTCGATCTTATCCGAGACTTTGGCTCCGCCCACGATCGCCACATAGGGGCGCGCCGGGTTCTCGACCGCCTTACCCAGATATTCAAGCTCCTTCTCCATCAACATGCCTGCCGCGCAGGGCAAAAGGAAATGCGTGATCCCTTCGGTGGAAGCATGGGCGCGATGCGCGGTGCCGAAAGCGTCATTGACGTAGACCTCGGCCAGGGCCGCGAGTTTCAAGGCGAAATCCGCCACATTCTTTTCCTCTTCCGGGTGGAAGCGCACGTTTTCGAGAAGCAACACTTCCCCGTCCTTCAGCGCCTGGGACTGCTTCTCCACTTCCGGGCCCATGCAATCAGCCGCGAAGGCCACGGGCTTGCCGAGAAGTTCCGACAGGCGCTCGGCGACAGGCTTCAGGCTCATCTTGAGATTGACTTTCCCCTTGGGCCTGCCAAGGTGCGAAGCCAGAATCAGGCGCGCGCCCTGGCCCAGAGCGTACTGGATGGTAGGCAGCGAAGCGCGAATGCGGGTGTCATCGGTGATCTGGGAGGCGTCATTCAGCGGGACATTGAAATCCACGCGCATGAAGACGCGTTTACCTTTCAGGTCTATATCACGAATGGATAATTTTGACATGGATAATTCCTCTTTTAGGATTGTCTAGCTGTGGTCCGCGGTCTGTCGTTGGATTTCAGCGCTGATTCTCCGGCAGGGACAAAGCAAGAATCATCGGCAGGGGCTTTAGCTCACGCCGTAGCGGGTCCAGCGAGAGGCCAAGGGCTTCGAGCGTCAAAGCACCAAGAAGGTTGCTGTCTCCTTCCTCCCCGAAGATAACGTCCGCGCCGCCGACTAATTCTCCGTGCCTGAACACAGCTACACCCTTTTTCCGGACTACCTTCGAGCCGTCGGCCAGCCGAAACTGCTGTTGCGCCAGGGGGCGGATGCCCAGCCTTTCGAGAACGGGCGTCGGGACTACCGAGTAAACGGCTCCGGAATCCACCAAGAACTCCACCCTCTCAGTCTCCTCAGGGGTGGCAGGGTTTGCCACGTCGATTCCTATAAATGTGATTCCCATATCTGCACCTTCTGCCGGATGCTCCGTTGCCAGCGGGGCTACCTCACTCATTCTGCGACGACGTCCCGAAAAAACCAACGGGGGCGGGCAGTTCGCCATGAGCCACGAACTGCCCTTCGCCGCTTTCTGCCTTCTGCTTTCTGCCTTCTCGTTCTCCTACAGGGTCTTGGCCACGAAGTCGATCAGGTCGCGGACGCGGCACGAGTAACCCCACTCGTTGTCGTACCAGGCGACGACTTTCACCAGGTTTCCGTCAATGACTTTGGTGAACCCGGCGTCCACCATGGACGAGTGCGG
>Ga0181518_10001057_pt1 | contig 28859 bp, 21 predicted proteins | sample PEATcosm2014_Bin_28_FD_119751 | JGI IMG/M metagenome (GOLD analysis project Ga0181518, IMG submission 119751) | Peatland microbial communities from MTU Mesocosm Facility, Houghton, MI, USA - PEATcosm2014_Bin01_60_metaG | ecosystem: Environmental > Terrestrial > Soil > Wetlands > Peat | place...
GCCGCCCGTCAAGGGCGAGAAGGACACGACCATGGCCATAGAAACCGAACTTCAGGATCTGCTCAAGGCCGCCATGCGCGCCAAGGACAGCCGCACCGCCGACTGCATTCGCATGATCAAGACCAAGCACATGGAGCGACGAACCGCAGCCGGATTCAAGGGTCCGCTCGACGATGCCCTGTGGTTGGACGTGATCACCGCGTACCAGAAGCAGATGCGCAAGGCCCGCGAAGAATACGCGGGGCTAGGCGAACGGGGAGCGGAGCACTTGCCCCAGATCGACTTCGAGATCGAGTTCTGTGCGCGGTTTCTGCCCAAGGCGGCCAGTGACGACGAAGTGCGCGCCGTGGTCAAGGAAACCATCGCGCGCCTTGCGGTCAAGGATCCCAAGCAGGCCGGCAAAGTCATGGGCGAGATCATGAAGGCGCACAAGGGTCACTTCGAGCCGCCGACCGTCAAGCGCATCGTCGAGGAAGAACTGAAGTAGTCCCCCCCGATCACGGCCGGGCCGCGCCATATTCTCGCTTCAACGACGAAGCGTCGGGCTCTCGCGGCATTTCGACGAGGCACAAATCGCGATGTCCCTTTGCATCCGGCCGACAAGCCGGGCTGCTGGCAAGGAGGGCCGAGAACCGGACCGGAATGTACTGATGTACTTGCGGACCGGAAGCGCAGACCCGACGCAGCCAGCGGCCCGGATCGTCGGCCGTCGTCTCCTCGGTGAGATCACAGCCGCGCTTTCAGCACGGTCAGGATCATGCGCGTCGCGGGCGACTGGTTCAGCGTGTAGAAGTGTACCCCGGGCGCGCCGCCCAGGAGCAAATCCACGCACTGAGCGGTTGCCTGGGCCACACCGAGTTGGGCCACGGCTGCCTTGTCAGCGCGGCGTCTTTCCAGCTCGGCCCGCAAGACAGCCGGGATGCTGGCGCCGCACATCTGGGTCATGCGCTGAATCTGCGCCACGTCGGTGATGGGCATGATGCCAGGGATGATGGGCACGGTGATGCCGGCCGCGCGGGCGCGCGCCACAAAGTCGAAATAGAAGCGGTTGTCGAAGAAGAGTTGGGTGATGATGAAATCCACGCCGGCGCGCACCTTGGTCACAAGGTGCTGCATGTCGAGCGCCAGGTCGCGACACTGGGGGTGGCCCTCGGGATAGCCCGCGCCGGCCAGGCACAAGCGCTGACCGTAGCGCTGCCGGATGAAGGCCACCAGATCCGAGGCGTGCGCGAAGCCGCCGGGCGGCGCCGCGAAGTTGTTCGCACCGGCGGGTGGATCGCCGCGCAGGGGGATCAGGTTCTCGATTCCGCCGTCGACAAGACGATCGATCAGCGCCGCGACCTCGGCCTGGCCGGACGCGATCCCGGTCAGGTGGGCCATGGCGAGAAGGCCGTGCTCGTGCTGGACGCGGGTCACCAGATCGACTGTGCGATCGATGGTCGAACCGCCGGCGCCGTAGGTGACCGAGACGAAAGCCGGGGCGAGGTCGGTCAGCTCGGCCAGGGTGTGTTGCAGGGTCGCGACGCCCGCCTCGGTCTTGGGAGGATAGACCTCGAACGAAAAAAGCGGGTGGCCTTTGCCGAAGAGTTCACGAATCTTCATAAGTATTTCTAGTCGCGCGCACCGGCGCCCTCGCCCAGCCGTTCCAGCCTGGCAACCGCCGTCTCGGCGTCAATCACGATGGTCTCGCCCCGTCGTTCCGGTGCTTCGAACATCACCTCGTGACAGATCTCCTCGACCAGGGCGCGCAGCGTGCGAGCGCCGGTCTTGCGCCGCAAGCAGAACTGCACCACTTCGCGCAGCGCCTGCTCCTCGAAGCGCAGGTCCACGCCGTCCATCTTGAGCAAGGCCTGATACTCGCGCACCACGGAGTCCGGCGGCACGGTCAGGATCTGGAAGAGATCGTCTTGTGACAGGGGGTCCAGCTCGACCCGCACGGGAATCCGGCCGAGAAACTCGGCCAGCAGGCCGTAGTCGAGCAACTCCTTCTCGGTGATGGGGGACTGGCGCCGGCCATCCACGCCCGCCTGGCCGAACCCGACCGCGCGGCTTTCCTGGTACAGGCGCAAGTCGGTGAAGGTCCCCGCGGCGATGAACAGGATGTCCTGGGTGTCGACCACGGTGAAGTCGTGCTTGTTCCAGTGCTGGGTCAGGTTCTGTGGAACGAAGACCTCGCGGCCCTCCAGCAGCTTGAGCAGGCCCTGCTGGACTCCTTCGCCACCGATGTCGCGCGCCCCCGCGCCGGTGCGCGCGCTGTGCGTGCGGCGGGCGATCTTGTCGACCTCGTCGATGAACACGATTCCCCGCTGCGCCTCCTGCACGTCCTGGCCACACTTGTGCAGCAGCTCGGCGATCATCACCTCGACGTCCTTGCCGTAGTAGCCGGCCTCGGTGTACTCGGTCGCGTCTGCCACGGCAAAGGGCACGTCGAGGAATTCGGCCAGGGTGCGCGCGATGTGGGTCTTGCCACAGCCGGTGGGGCCGATGAGCAGCAGGTTCGACTTCTTGATGAGACGCTTGCCGGCCGTGCTCTTGTGCTCGCAGCGTTTGAGGTGATTGTAGGCCGCGATGGCCACCATCCGCTTGGCGCGGTTCTGGCCGATCACATGGCGGTCCAGATATGCGACAATCTCTCGCGGGGTGGGCAGCAGGTTCTCGGCAGCTCGGGGCGACGTCTTCATCGCGGCGGAGCATCGCACGCCTGCGCGGACTCCGCCAAAGTGCGGGGCTAAGTGGGCGGATTTACTGGTAGTACTCTAATTGCCCGGCGTCGTTGACCCGGATGTTGCGGTGCCGGTGAGCCCCGGTGAAGCGCTCGATCTCGCGAACCCAGTCGGAATCGGGGTAGTGATTCACCATCTGCTCTGCCTCGCCGCGCGCCTCGGACGAGGCGCCCTGGCTGGCCAGCGCGTGGATCAGGATGGACGTGCGTTCCGGGGCATCGGATGTGTCCGGAAAGCGCTTGTTGCCATCGCGGGCAAGCTCGATGGCAGCGGCGGGATTGCCGTCCTTGATGCTGCGAAGCCGCGCCATGAGCTGAGTCTCGCCGAGTGGACCCGAGGGAGCAGACGACGAAACCACGGGCACCAGTGCCGGCGGGCGAGGCCTGGGGACCGCGGCCGCCGGATTGACCGGCGCGGAGGATTCAGGCGCGTTCTCCTGCGCCGACTCGCCGGGCTTGGGTTGGTCACACCGGCGAGCGGCCGTCACCAAGGCAACGGCCGCAACGCCGCCAACGATCAAGGCTCGAACCGCCAATTTCTTCTTGGACCTCTCATTCATCAGGGACAGCTATTGATTGTCGCGGTCTGCGCCGTGTAGAGGTTCTGCATCGGCGTCTGCATGTCCGGCCAAGGCCAGTCTGAATCGTAGGACCATGCCCACGCGCCATCGTAGCCATTGGAAAAGATCTTTGTGTACAAGTCGTTCAGCGCGGTGCCATCGGTGGCGGCGGCCGCGAACTCACCCATGACGAGTTTCTTGTCCAAGGCCCAGTGGGAAGCCGGGTACGTGAAACACGAATCGGAGGCGCCGTTCGATGTGTAGTAGTGGACCTCGTAGAAGTCGAGGGTTCCGTTCGTCTTCCCGCCCGCCGCGACCAACTGCGAATCCGAGTAGTAGTTGGTCTTGCCACTCGCATTCGAGCAGTAGTCGAAGGTCTGGGAGCCATTGGTGACGAGCACGTTCGGATCAGCCGCGTGAATCGCCGCTGCAAACCAGTTCACGGTCTTTTGAATGTACGCTTCCGTGGTCCTGGTTCCCGAGGTTGTCCAACCGTTCTGACCCATGCCCTCTGGCTCGTTGAAGATTTCGTAGGAGTACAAGCCGGGAGTGCCCTTGAGCGCGGTGACCAGCGGAGTGAGGTAGTTGGTGATGTAGGCTTGGCGGTTGGTGTCGTTCGACAGCAGGGCGGCGTTGTTTGCCAAGGTCGTTGCCGAAATACTCTCGCCGCCCTGGAGCATGTCGAACGACCACAGGCTGATGTTGACGGCCACCTTGTTGGTAGCCGCGGCATTGAGGATGGCCTTGACGCCGGCGGTGTGGGACGCGGGAAGCTGCACAGCCAGGCCACTCGAGTCGTAGCCAGGGGTCACGGTTCCGTTGGTGTGGAACCACCAACGGATCACGCGCCCGCCGGCAGCGTAGGTGTTGCTGAAAATAGTATTGAACGTGGTGAGGTTCGGGTTGGGGACGTCATTGGCGAAGTTGACCCAGGCCACGTTCAAGCCGCTGGCGAAGGTGCAGACGCCAGGACTGCTGGTCGATCCTCCTGCGCTGGTGGAACCGCCCGCGACCGTGGTGCCTCCGCTGCTCGTCGAGCCGCCAGCCCTGCCCCCGCTTGCCGTAGTTCCCCCGGCGCTGGTGGTGCCGCCTGCGCCACCCCTGCCCCCGGCTGCCGTGGTTCCTCCGGCGCTCGTGGTGCCGCCTGCGCCACCCCTGCCTCCGCTGCTCGTGGAACCACCAGGGCTTGTCGCGCCAGCCGTGGCAGTCGCACCGGCCGAGCCACTGGTTCCGCCTTCCGCGGTCGACCCGCCCGCGGCTGTCGCGCCTCCACCGGGAGATCCACCCTCCGCGCCTGTGGTCCCTCCCGATCGGGTGGTTCCGCCCGAGCTGGTGCTGCCACCAGAACTGGTCGAGGCCGTCGTGCTGCCACCAGAACTGGTCGAGGCCGCCGTGCTGCCGCCAGCGCTGGTCGAGGCCGCCGTGCTGCCGCCCGAAACGGTCGAGCCGCCTGCGCCTGTCGCGCTCGTCGAGCCGGTGGTTCCCGCGGTGCTGTGGCTGGTGGCCGCGGTAGTCCCGCCGGTGTTCCCGGTACTGCCGCCAGCGGCGTCGGCCTTGCCGGTCTCATTCTCACTGCTGGAACAAGCGCCAATGCTCAGGCTCAGGATCGCGACGAACAAAAGTTGCTTCTTCATGGCTCCTCCGAAAAGACAGAAGTCGACAAGACTTGAAAAGGGAATGAAAGCACAAAACCCGGCCAAAAAGCCCGCACTATCGAAAAAAATCCACATCCGAACAGGGGGTAGCCTGGCGGCAGCGCCGCATCAGGATGTCAGTACGCAACAATCTCGTCGACCGCCAGCCCGGCGGTCGGCGACTGGTCCTCGATCAGCAACACGACCGACCGGCCGACAAGATCGCTTGTGTCCCAGTCGACCACAGCGGCAGCGCCCGTCGGTGATGCCGTGCACACGAGCTTGCTCTGGTCGAGCAGAGCCACGCGCAGCGCCGGATCAACAGGACCGGACAGCGCGAAACGCAGGTGCGCCCGGTCAACCGTGAAGGGCGCGGAACGCAACGCCCCTTGCGCAGCCGGGCCCAGCCGGCTGGAATCCGCAGCGAAACGGCCGTACATCCCAGGAGGCGCGGGTGTGGGTCCGTTCCCGAAGGCTTCACCCTCGGCGACGAAGATCTGCCATGTGCCGGTTTCAAAGTCGGCCAGACGGCGTGCTTCGTCCGGCAAGGGTGGCGGTGCCAAAGTGGGAACCAGCAGCGCGCTGGGAGAAGTCTCGGCGCCGGCGAACATGCGCACCGAATCCACGCCCTCGCGCAGCGGCTGCCAGACATGGTAGCGCGAATCGACAAAGGGAAACTCACCCGGCAAGGTCTTCCAGTCCAGCACGATGGCCGAGAAAAACTGGTCCCGCAGCGCCTGATCCAGTCCTTGGGGCCGTCCCAGGCCCGCGCTCACGTCGCGCACGCCCATGCGGTGGACGAAGGTCCGCTTGCCCACCAGCGCGCCATAGTAGGTGTGAAAGGGAATGAAGAGATCGCCCGGCACGCTAGCCAGGCGATCGAGCAGGCGCCCGGCGGCCAGATAGTCGGACGGCCGGGGAAGATACGTCGCAAGTTTCGGGCGCGGGATGTGCTGGTTCTGCCAGGCCAAGCCTAGCAGGACCGCGCAGGTCGGCACCACGAAAAGCCATCGCCGGCTGTCGAGACCGTGCAGCAGCATCCGTCCCGACAGCACGGATGCGGCCAGCACGGGAAAGAAGACCGCCGGAATGTAGGCGTTGCTGAACGCCCATTGCGTCGAGAATCCAACCGCGGCAGCCACCTCGCCAGCCAGCGCCGCCACCCACAGGATGATGTCGTCCCGGCGCAGCCTGCGGCCGCAAGCCAAAGCCACGGTGGCGACGATCAGCACCGCAAAAACCGGCCAGAGGTGCTTGAGCGTGTCCGGCACCACCTTGGCAAAGACCACGCCCCAACGGTAGCCGTGGCTCTGATGCAGCTTGAAGATGTACGTCCAGAACCAACCGCCCGAGGTCTTCACCAGAAGACCGATCCCCGCTGCCAGGGCCGCCGCCGCCGCGGCGCCATAGACTAGAGCGCGCCGCCAGTTGACCATGAGCAAGCCCACGCCCAGACCCACGCCGATGATGCTCGCGGTCTGCTTGCTGAAGAATGCCGCCGCCATCACCAGGCCCGCGGCCGCCGCGCTTTTCCAACCCTCACCGCGCAAGACCAGCCACAAGACCAGCGCTTCCAATGCCAGCAACAAGCTGTCCGAGCGCACCAGATCGAAGAAGCCGCCGGTAAAGGCGAAAGCCGCCATCACCGCTGCGGCGCCGGCCACGCCGACCAGCCCGGCCAAAAGGCGCCGGGCCCGCGCCAGAGCGCGCGCCTCGCCCGCCACCAGCGCAACCAGCAGCACCAGCGCACTGAAGAAGGCCAGCAGCGAAACCACCCGCCCGAGCAAATACCCGAGAGGAAACACGAACGACAGCAGGGCCAGCAGCGCCGGATACAGCGGCGTGTAGAGATAGGGAATGAAATCCAGCGATGGCTTGACGTAGATGCCCTGCCCTGCCGCGATCCGCTGCGCGTGTACCAGCATGCCGCCTTCCATCCACTCGAGGTCCAGGGGGAAGCCGGCGCGGCCCGCGAACAGGCGCAAGTGCCAGCCCAGTTGCACCAGCGCCGGCACGGTCGCGACGACCAGCGCGACCACCAGCAAGGCGCCGATCAGTCTGTCCCTGGTCCTTGCAGTCATCGGCTACCCTCGCAGCGACACGACGCTGACCCCGTCGCCGCCCTCGCCCTTGCCGCCCGGCCGGAAGCGCTCGACATAGGGCGAGGTTGCCAGGTACTCGCGCACGACCTTGCGAAGCGCGCCGGTGCCGTGGCCGTGGATGACGAACACGGTGTCGGCGCCCTCCAGGGCGGTGCGGTCGAGAAACGTCTCCAGCTCGCCCAGGGCTTCGTCAGCGCGCTGGCCGCGCAAGTCCAGCGTGTTGGCGCGGCTCTGCATGGACTCGGGCTCGTCTGGCCGCTCGCCGGCCTTGCCGAACGACGTGCTGGCCTTCTTGCTGGTCGCGGACACGCCCAGCGCCCGACTGGCCAGGGCCTGGCGTAGCCTGTCCACGTCGAGCGGCGGCGCCTCGGGCAGCGATGCGGTGGTCTCCTTGGCCTTGCGTTCGAGCGCGACCCGCGCCGCCTCCACCGCCTGTGCCGTCCGCGTGCGCTTGGCCTCGCGCACGATCTCGGCGATGGCATCGCGCGCCTCCCGCACCGCCGCGTCGATGGCCTCGCGCGAGCGCACGGCCAATTCGCGCTCGCGCCGACTGAGGGCGGCGGCCGCCGCCTGCGACGCATCGGCCTGCGCGTAGAGATCCTGCTTGGCTTGCTCCAGCTCGCTCCGCGCCGTCTCCAGCGCCTGGTTCGATCGCTCGAGGGTTTGCTCGCGCTCCTGCAGGTTACGCAGCGTCTCTTCCAAACCCAGGTTGCCCGCGTCCATGAGCACGCGCGCCCGGTCGAGCACGGCTTTCGGCAGCCCGATGCGCGCAGCAATGTCGAAGGCATACGAGCGGCCTGGCACGCCATCCTTGAGCCGGAAAGTGGGCCGCAGCTTCTGCAGGTCGTATTCCATGCCTGCGTTGCGGAAGCGCGTGTCGGTCTCGGCCATCGCCTTCAGGCTGTCGAAGTGGGTAGTCACCATCGCCAGGCCGGGCGCATCGGCCAGCACCTCCAGCATGGCCCGCGCCAGCGCCGCACCCTGTTCCGGGTGGGTGCCCACCATCAGCTCGTCGCAGAGAATCAACAGGTTCTCGTCGCTGGCGGCCTGTGAAAGATCGAGAATGCCCGACAGGTTGGCCAGGTGGGCCGAGAAGGTCGACAGATCGCCCATCACCGACTGCTGATCGCCGATGTCGGCCAGCACCTGGTGAAAGAAACCCACCCGGCTTCCCGGCGCGGCCGGCACAGGCAAGCCTGCGCGCGCCAGCAGCACGGCCAGACCCACTGACTTGAGCAGCACGGTCTTGCCGCCGGCATTGGGTCCGCTGACCACCAGCACCTTGGCCTCGCTGCGGCCCGCGACCTGGCCCAGCACTACGTCGTTGGGCGTGACCTTCGACCGCGATTCGACCGCGCGCAAGGCAAGCAGCGGGTGGCGCAGTGACTGCAAGTCAACCATGGGCTGGTCGACGATCTCCACCGACGCGCCGTCGTAGGCCACCGACAGGCGAGCCGCGGCGGCCAAGACGTCGAGCCGCGAGAGAATGTCGCGGTCCTGGCGCAGCCCCTCCGCAGACTGCGAAACCACCGCGGCGAGTTCTTCCAGGATGCGGCGGCTCTCGCGCCGGATCTCGATCTCGGCCACCTTGAGCCGGTTGTTCAGCTCGACCAGCGCGGTGGGCTCGACGAACACGGTTTCGCCCGTGCGTGAAGTGTCGTGCACGATGCCGAGGCCCATGGACTTGAACGAGGCGCGCAAAGGCAGCACGAAGCGATCCTCGCGCAGGGTCACGAACTGATCTTGCAAAAAGGGCGCGTACTCCTCGGACTGCAGCAGCCGGTCCGCCTCGCTGCGCACCCGGGACGCCGCCATGTCGCGCTCGCGGCGAAGACGACCCAGATCAGGCGAGGCCCCGTCGCGCAGCTCGCCGGCCGCATCGAAGGTCTCGCGCGCCATGCGGGTGAGCTCGTCGTGGTAGCCCAGGCCCGCGGCCAGCTTGGACATGCGCGGCGCTTGCACGCGCGGATCCTGGCCGGCGATGCGGCCATAGAAACGGCGTGCATTGGCCGCGGTCTCGCAGAAGTCCGCCACCTGGCGCAGCTCCTCGGGCCCGAGCGGCACTCCCTGCGCCACTGCCTGCAGGTGTGCCTCGATCTCGGGAAAGCCCAGCGCGGGCAACGACTCGCCCAACCGCAACAAGCTCTGCAGCTCACTCACCTCCGCCATGCGCTCGCGTGCCTCGGCCGCTGATTCACACAGGGGCAAGGCCTGGCACGCCGCCGCTCCGTGGGACGACTGCGCCTGGCTGGCGAGCCGCGCGCACAGCTCGGGCCAGTCGAGAAACTCGCGGTACTGGCGGGCAAGTGAATCTTGGGCGGGGTGGTTCATTTCAAATCATTCGGCTCTGCCAGGGCCTTCCACTCGATCCCATCTATCTCTCCCAGCGTCTTGCCCGCGATGCCTTGCAGATCCCCATACATGCCCACCGTGGCGTTCATGACCTGCTCGATCTGCTGCTCACGCTTGGCCCAATGCTTGCCAATCGCCTTCTTCTCGCGGTCAAGATCCTCTCGCATCGAGGAAAATGCCTCCACGATGGCCTGCACTCGCTGCCGAAAAGCGGGGCCGGTCAGGTAGCGGTAGACCATCTCCATCTTGCCCTGCTGGCCCTCGGTGGCTTTGCGCGCGGCCGCCACCTCGATGAGCGAATAGCGCAGGGCGATCGCGACGGGAAGCACGGCGCGCGGATGGGTCACCCAGACTCCGTCGACGAAGTCGAAAATGTCGACGCCCTTGGGAATCACCTGACTGACCAAGACCGAGAACTCGGCTTTGGCGGTGCGCTGGTCAGCGCGCAGCTTGGCCAGCCAGCCGTCGCTCCAGTTCTTGGTGCGCTTGGATTCCCACAAAATGGTTCCGCAAGCTTGACCCATGGGCCCCACGACCTGTTGGACCACATCGCCACCGTGCTCGCCCTTGGGCACGGGCTGGATGGTGTCGCAGGGAAACTTCGTTTTCAGCAACGCCTCGATTTCCAGTTCCTGCACCTCGCCCTGAAGTTGCTGCGATCCTTGCTCGGCCCTGCGCTTCAGCTCCTGGATGTGCCGCTGCAGGGAGGCGATGGTCTCTTCCTTCTCCATGACCTTGAGGCCGAGTTTCTCCTCGGCATCCTTGCGCGCCTGCGCGCGCGTGGCCTCCAGCCCTTCCTGTACGCGCTTCTCGACGGTCAACTCGAATTCACGCCGGGCATCGTCCAGCTCACGCTGCTTGCGCAGCAGATTGGCCTGCGCCTTCTGCGCCTCGGCCAGTTTGTCCTCTCGCTGCTTCAGCACCTCCTGCAGGTCCGCAATCTCCTTTGCCTTCTGCTCGATGTCGCCCGCCAATGCCAGTTTGGCCCGTTTGGTTGCATCAGCCTCGATCTGGGGACGCGCGCAACGAAGCTTGTCCGCAACCTGCGCGTCGATGGCCTCGCGCGCTTTGGCCAGTTCCTCTTCACGCGCGCGCATCGCGGTTTCCCGCTGGGCCATCTCGGCCTGCACGCTGCTCAGCCGCTGCTCGAAGTTCCGCCGCGTGGCCTCGATGAGCGGCGCGGCCAGCGACTCGGTCAGCTTGATCTCGGTCTGGCAGTTGGGGCAAATGATGGTGGGCTCAGCCATGGCGATGCCTTCCGGCTTTGGTTTTCTCCTCACTGCACGCGAATCGTCGTCACGCGCAGGCGATCCTTGCCGTCGTTGGCCTCGGGCGGCGTGACCGGCAGGCGGGCTGCCCCCTTGAACAGACCCACCAAGACCGCGTACACGCCGGGCGGTCCGGCAAAGACGATGCGCTGGCGGTCGCGAATGTGCTGCCCGGGCCGCCAGCGTTCGACAGGATAGGCGCCGTCGACCGGGACATGGTCCAGGTTGCGGAAGCTGCCGCCGGGGCCGTCGAGGTGGAAGAACGGCCGCCAGCCATGCGGCACAGGTGCGAGCGATTCGAAGTACACGGTCAGCTCGACATCACCGCCGCGCGCAACCTCCGGCGACGAGAGGTCATAGCCGGTCACGCGCAAGGCATCGCCGATGCGTCCGTCCAGCGCATGGGTTGGCGCCGGCGCCGGCGCTCCGGGCGCCGACACGCTGGCCGCGATCTTCTCGCCGTAGCCCGCTGGCAGCGAAAGCAGGGCCACGCGCGTCCGCAGATCAGCCTTGAGGCGCGAGCACTCAGGCTCGCCCGCCGACGTCCCCCACAGATCGCGCGCTTCAGCCGGATCGTGGGCCAGGTCGTAGCACTCGGTGGTGTTGTCCGGGGTCCAGTTCCAGATCAGATGATGGCTGGCCGTCACCCAGGCCCGTCGCTTGACATTGCCCTCGTAGCTGACCTCCTGGAACACCGGCTGCGGCGCCGCACCGTCGAGACTTCCCGCCAGCAAATCCACCATGGATCGGCCGAGAAACCCCGGCTGGTGTGGGCCGCGCGCCAGATTGACCAACGTCGGCGCCAGGTCCACGTGGCCCACGGGAGTGCTGGAGCGCCGGGGCGGAAGCCCGGGCACGCGCACGATGAACGGGACCTTGGTGTGGGGCGCGTACAGGTGATAGCCGTGGGCGCTGATGCCGTGCTCGCCCAGTGACTCGCCGTGATCGCCGGTGACGACAATCGCCGTCTTGTCCCACAGCCCCAGGGTCTTCAACTCGTCGAGTACGCGGCCGAAGTGATGGTCGGTGAACCAGATCTCGCCGTCGTACAGGTCGGCCTGGCCGTCGCCGAAGGCGGGCGCCTCGGGGTGGCGTTCGTAGTTGAGGTGCGGGTCGTAGAAGTGCAACCACAGGAAAAACTTCTCCTGTCCGTGCTCGCGCAGGAACGCGATGCCCTTGTCGGCCATCTGGCGCGCAGAGGATCCCACCGACTCGGCGGGACCACCGACGTTGGTGTGCAAGGCTGCGCACTCGTCGTCGTAGAAGTCGATGCCGCGTTCGAAGCCGCGCCGGTCGGCGCGATTGAAGTAGAGATAGGCATAGAAGGCCGCGGTGGTGTAGCCGAGATCGTGCAACGCCTCGCCGATGGTGCGCATGCTGGGATCGATGCGCGGCCACCAAATGGACTCGTCCCACTTGATGGCTGACGGCCAGCGCGAGGTGGCGATGGCCGGCATCGAGTAGCGGGTCGAGGGCGCGTGCGCCCAGCCGTTCTCGAAGAGCACGCTTTCGCCGGCCAGCCGATCGAGCGCCGGCGAGGTCGGCCGCCGGTAGCCGTAGCAGCCGAGGCGATCGGCGCGCAGGGTGTCGATGGTCACGAAGAGGAACTTGAGGTCCGCCGGCACCGAGGCTGGCACAGGATGAAACGCCGGCGAGCGCAGCGACTCGGTGCTGGCGTCCTTGCCGTCGCAGTCCTGATCGATGCCGTCGTCGGGCCAGTCCTGGGCGCCCGGGTTGCGCCCGGGATCGCTGTCATCGCAGTCGCCGCCGCCGAAGAAACGCGAGTACCCGTCGTGGTCGAAATCAAAGGTGCGCTGGCCCAGGGCCACCAGATCGCCGGTGAACCCCGCGTGCGCCGAGCCTGCCTTGCGGGCCGGCTCGGATTCGCTGACCACGAACACGGTCACCAGCGCAAACAGCGGCAAGCCAGCGAGCAGGGCAGCCTGCCGCCATCTGCTGCCAGCCACAGGACGGCGTGAAAACAACAATGCCAGGAACAGCGTGGCCAGCGCGAGTTCCACCACCACGCGCACCTCGTTCCACTGCACGAACTGGAAATCCTGCGCCCAGCGCGCACGGATGAGCAGCCCGGCGGGAACGCCGAAGAGCAGCAGCGCTACGCCCGCGGCCTTGGGCCAGGACAGGCGCGGCCAGGCGAGGCTGGCGCGACCCATGATCCAGGGCAGGAATGCAGTGAGAGCCCCGCCGAGGATCGAGCGCGCGACCCTCACGTCGCGAGGCAGAGGCGCGCGCGTGCGCCACACGACGAAGAACAGCGCGACCTCGACGAGGAGGACCACAAGCGGCGCGAGGAGCAGGAGCCCAGCCGCGGTCACGGACCTACCCGTCGGCGCGGGGCCGGCCTGCCCAGACGGCGGCGAGGAGAATGGCAGCACGCGCGCCAGGGCTGGCCCAAGCATCGCGGCGACCGCCGCCGCCAATAGCGATGCCAGAGCCACGATGCCTGCGGCCAAGAAGCGGTTGTTGCGATTCGCGGTCTCATGAAGGGCCACGACCGGCACAACCGCTGCCAGTCCTCCGACCAAGAGCCAAGCGATCCCAGAGGCCCACCACCGACTCGCGCGCCGCCGCCCCCAGGCGCCGAAGCCCAGCAGCATTGCCAGGACCGCGCCGCCCGTCGCGCCCACCAACAGATCGAACCCGGCCACCAGCGCCACGCACGCAAGCAGCGGGACTCCACCCAGATGGCCGAGCCACGCAGCCCGGACGCCGTCGACGATTCCCACCACCGCCCCGCTCACAAGGGCGGCGCGGTAGAGGGCTATCGAAAGGGTGCGGGGGCTAGGCACGTTAACCTATGGCTACCAGGGAAACCAGCAGGTTCAAAGCCAAGACACAGAAAGCCTCACAGCCGCAACCCAAGGGGCATTAGGTGATTCATCTCGTCAGCCACCCGCCGCCGAGAACGCAGAGGTGAGAGAAAAAGCCGCAGAGTCGGGGAAAACGCAGGGACGGCGATCCTCCGACCACGTCTACGGCCACGACCTCCTCTCGCTATCGTGGAATTGCAGTTGGCCTTTCCCCTGGCAGCCGCGCCACCTGAAGATCCGGATCGCCCCCACGGTGGTGAGCAGCTGGTAGTGCGCGTCGAGAAACCCGACCATGCGCGGGTAGTTTTCGATGGGAAAGGCTTTCCAGTTTCGGAACGCCCGGGCGCCGTCGAGAATGTAGGTGGCGCGATTGCGATCGAGATCGCCCATCAGTTGATCCCAGTGCTCGGGTCGGATGATGTCAGTGGCCTTGACCCGGCCGGAGCGGATGGCCCAGTTGCCCGGAACGTAGCCACAGATGGTCGAGTACGGGAGCGCGAAGCGACTGGCCAGGGGGAGGTCGGCGGGATAGGCGAACATCGGCCCCGGGCCCCAGGTGAACATCGACGCGCCCTCGAAACAGGCGTCCGCGCGCAAGACATCCGCCACTTTCCTGTACTCGGGGTTGTGTTCCTCCCAGGGGAACTGGTGCCCGCTGAGATAGAGAATGCCGTTGGCCACGCTGAAGCAGACCAGGCTGGCCAGGCCGTAGGCGAGCACCAGCTTGGCCCATCGGCCGAGCGGGAACACGCACACACCGGCCACAAGCGGCGCCGCGCCGAGCGCCAGCGGCGTGTAGAGCGGGACGAAGTAGTGGGGATACATACGGAAGCCGACGAACACGATGGGAAAGGTGCAGACCAGGGTGCTCCACACCAGGACGCTCTGATGGCGCGACAGCAGAGACCGCCCGCGCACGATCATGATCCACAAGCCGATGGTCGCAGCGACGAAGGGCAAAAAATACTTCGCGATGCGCGCCAGGGCCTCGCCGCCCTCCATCGGCTGCTGCGCGTACCCGAAATTGTAGAACACCGTCCAGTAGAGGAACGCCTGGCTTTCCCCGTACGCCGCGAAAACCGCCCACGCCGCCAGCAGCGGAATGGCGAGGCCCGCGACAAAGGCAGGCAGCAACCACAGCAACGAGCGACGCTGGCCCCGGCTGGCGAGGAGAGCTGCGAGCACCAGGGCAGGCGACCACGCCAGCGCCTGTTGTTTGAACAACATCGCGATCCCCAGCAGGCCACCCGCACAGAACAACCAGCCCGCACACCGGCTGCGTTCTTCATCCCGCATCGCCGCGACCGCCCATGTCGCTGGCAGCAGCATCAGGATCTCGCAGTTGGCCGCGTGCATGTCGTGCGCCAAGTAGGCCGCACCGAAGATCAGGAAGGTCATGCCCGCCGCGACGCCGCGGCGATCGTGGGCAAAGAAGGTCGACACGCCCAGGGCCGTGAGCGGCACGGTGACCAGCACCGTCAGCAGGTGAATGGCCAGCATGCCGCGCCCGAAAAGCAACTGGGCCACAGCGTAGTACACATAGAGAAGCGGCGGCTTGTTGTCGACGAAACCGACATAGAGATGCCGACCCCGCAACAGTTCCCACGAGCCCACGATGTGCATGGCCTCGTCGACGTCCAGGATGTCCACACCCATGAGGAAGCCCCGGGTGACGAGGCTGGTCGCCAGGAACAGCAGGAACAGCGCGAGCCCCGGCCAGCGACGGTACAACCCTGCCGCCTGATCGTGAACCCAGGTCATGGGGGTCCGGGCTCCCGCGCCTCGGGCGCCCCGACCGAACTGCCGGCAGCCGTCTTCCAGTCGAGAAACGCCAGTGGCGTGATCACGCCGTTGGCGGCGATGGTACGCACGCGCAAGATTACGGTCATGATGACCCCCAGCACGGGGTCGAGGCCGAGAAACTTGAAGAGGAAAAACGAACTGCCCTCTGACACGCCCACGCGCGCCGGGAGCACCGCGACCACATATTCAGCCACGTTCAGCGTCGCGTAGGCGAGCGCCACCTGGCCAAAGCTGTAGTGCGCGCCCAGCGCCCGCAGCGCCACAGCGTAGCTCGCCCATCCTGTCGTGCGCGCCACGATCTGCAGGAAAAAAACCTTCAGATAGGCAACAGGCCTCTCTCGCCAAAACAGCCTGACCTCGCGGTCGATCTGGCGCGCCACCTCGACCCAGTGGCCCGGATGTCGGCGCAAGACGGGAACGAACGCCAAGATGCGCAGGAAACCCGCGGCTGCGCCGTAGCGGACCAGCAAGCGCAGGCCGAGGTAGGGAACGAAGGCCAGCGCGTTGGCCGCGAGGATCACTCCCAGATGAAACCCATCGGTTTCGTGGCACAGGGCGCAGGCGCACAAGGCCGCCGCCATCGAGAGCGTGGGACGCGAGATCTTGAACACGTAGTTCCAGATGATGGTGCCCGACACGGCCGGCTGGGTTCCGAACTGCCCGTGCAGCAGCGTCCCTTTCAACACCTCGCCTGATTCCCAGGGCAGGATCAGGTTGAGCATGGAGCCGGCGGCGTTGACCGTGACCGCGAAGCCCAGACGCAGACGCTGGCCCATGACGACCCACAGGGCCGCGCCGTCTGTCACCGTCTCGATCCAGCCAAGCAGCATGAGCATCGCGAGCGCCGGCCAGCCCACCCGCTGGAGCGCGCTGCCGACGGTGACCCAGCCGATACGGCCCAGCAGCCAGGCCAGTCCGGCCAGCGACCCGGTCACGCACACGAGCTGGATCAGGGTCTTGCGTCGCACGACCGCCCCTCGATCAGCCGCTGATAGAGATCCCCGTGCAGCTTGCCCACGTTCTCCCAACTCGTCAGCTCGGCGAAGCGTCGAATCTTCTCCTTCATCTGGCGCGCCCATTCCTCGTCGCACAGCAGACGCACCATGGTCTCGGTCCATGCCTCGCGGTCGTTAGGATCCGCGGTCAAGGCGCGGTCGATGCTCAGCTCGACTTCGTCGAACTTGGCGATACGCGAACAGAGCATCAACTTGCCCATGCCGGCGGTCTCGTGCATCACGCCGCTGACCGAGCTGTAGTCTTGCCGGTAGGGCATGGCCACCACGTCGGCCGTCGCGTACACCGTGGAAACCAGGTCCTGGGGGATGAAGCCGCCCCAGAAGCGACAGCGACGCGAGACACCGAGCAGAGCCCCGCGCGCGCGCAGGGCGCTGACGTAGAAGGACCAGCGCCGGTGGCGCGTGTGACCACCGATCAGGAGAAAAGCCTCGGGCACCTGTCGCAGCACGCCTCGGAACACGTCGAGCAGGAACTCGATGCCCTTGCCCAGCCAGAGGAAACCGAAGAACAGAATCACCTTGGCGCCCTGTGGAATCTGCAGTCGGGCGCGACTTGCCGCCACGTCGCCCTCGGGCAGGATGCGGCTGCCGTGCGGAACCACGGCAATGAGATCAGGCGCCACCCCGCGCGTGATGAGATCGTGCTTCATGCGCGGGCTGTGCACGGTGATGAGCGACGCGTGCTCGGCCATGGCCCGGTCGAAAGCGGCCGCGCTGCGCCCAGGCCGGTAGCCCGAACGCCAGGCTTCCGGGTACACGGAGTGCACGTTGACCACCGGACGCACGCCCATCTCGCGCAGCCGGGCCAGCAGGCGCGGGAGGCGGTTGTCATGGCCGAAGAGGTCCGGGGCGTACTGGACGATCAGCACGTCGGGCCGTGCGACCGCGGCCGCAGCGGCGATGGGCTCTACGTAGTCTTCATCGCGGCGGTAGCACGGGATGCATTCATACGCGTCGGTCTGGGCCGGGGCCGATCCGATCTCCGCCAGGATGGTGTGGCGTAGGGGGCGATGGGCACGCATGCCCTGGATGAGCAGGTCCGTATAGAGCGACAGCCCGTAGCCGATGGGCCAGAAGGTGCTCAGGTGGGCGATCTTCATGGCGGCGGGGGACTCGCGCGAAACTTCGCCTTGTGCTTGATGAACGGCCGATAGCGCAAGAGATAGTATGCGTAGGCGAGGCCGAACTGCACACGACGCGGCCAGGAAAGCCCGTCGAAGCTCGGCCAGAACAGGTTGCACGTGCCGCAAGGTGGGATCTGCTTGCGCCGTCCCGTGCGATGCATCTCGCGGTATGTACGCGCACGCGGGCCATTGTAGATGTCGAGAATCGATTCCTTGCGCGCGTCACCCCAGCCGAACTTCCCTTCCGTGTCCATGCAACACAAAGTCACCAGCCCGTTCGACAGAATATCGACGCGCGTGATGTGCTCGCAGGGGAACGACGGCACCGGCAGCGAGCTGGTGACGTCGCCCAGGTAGTTGAACAGGCCGACGATCATGCAGTTGACCCTGCGCTGCTCGCAGTAGACAACGAAGCGCGCCTGGTCGGCGGCGGTGGTGTCGTTGGTGCGAGTCATGCGCACGGTGATCTCGCGCGCCAGCCGGCCTCGGCGCGAGGGATCGACGAGATACTCGATGTTGTTCAGCGTGCGATCGAGCCGCAGCCCCATGACCGCCTCGTACTTGGCCGGATCCAGGGTATTGAGGCTGATGAAGAGATGGTCGATGCCCACGCCCTGCAACTCGTCGACCCGCTTGGGCACCAGAGCAAAGCCGTTGGTGTAGAGCCGTAGCTTGGTGGCCGGCAGCCGTTCGCGCAGGTACTTCAGGCGCGGGACGATCTGCGGATCCATGAACGGCTCGCCGTTGAGAAACGGCTCGATGGCCTGCACCTGGAAGGTGGCACAGTCGTCGATGATCTTGCGGTAGAGATCGTCCGCCATCACCTCCCGGTCGCGATTCATGGCGCTATTGGGACAGAACGCGCACTTGGCGTTGCACGCGTTGGTGGTTTCGATGGCGACCAGGCTCGGGATCTCGATCTTGTCGCGCATGTGAGTCAGTTTGTTCGACCCCATGGTCGGAAAGTGGCGGTTGTTCATCACGAAGAGCGAAGAGATTGGCCCGGCGCGCGGCCGTCGGTCTAGCCTACGTTCGGCCGGGTCGGAGGCCAAGTGCAACCTAGGGCAGTCCTGGTTTCCGCCGGAAGTGGTTTCCCCACACGCGATCTCGTGCTAGCAATCCCCGAAACATGAAGCGACCACTGCGCGGTGCAATAGTCGGCTACGGATTCATCGCTGGTCAAGGCCACGCGCCGACCTATGCCAAGCACATGGGCAACGGCCGAGCAGTTGAGATCACGGCCCTTGCCGACATCTGCGAAGCCCGCCGGCAGGCAGCGCACGAGATGTTTCCCTCGGCCCACATCTACCCGGACCACGCCTCGCTGCTCGCCGCCGAGGCCGGGGAGCTGGATTTCCTCGATGTTGCCACGCCCCCGGCCCACCATGCCGAAATCGCCCGTGCTGCGCTCAGCCGAGGGCTGCACGTGTTGTGCGAGAAGCCCATGGCGACCACCGCCGAAGACGCCCGGGCCATGCTTCGACACGCGCGCGAAGCACGCCGGGTGATCTTCCCCTGTCACAACTACAAACATGCGCCGGTGGTCAAGGTCGTGCGCGGCATTCTGAATGAGGGAGTCATCGGCCCGGTGCACCTGGTGACCATGCAGACGTTCCGCAACACACACGCCAAGGGCGTGGAGGAATGGCGTCCTGACTGGCGCCGCGAGCGCGCCCTATCGGGTGGCGGCATCGCCATGGATCACGGCAGCCACACCTTCTACCTGGCCTTTGACTGGATGGCGGCCTACCCCACCGCCCTGACCGCCCATTCTTCGACCACCGACGGCCACGACACCGAGGATGTCTTCGGCTGCACCCTGACCTTCCCGACCGGCGTCGTGTCAGCCCACCTTTCGTGGACCGCGGGCGTGCGCAAGGTCATGTACACGCTGCACGGCAAGAATGGCGCAATCCGGGTTGAGGACGAGGATGTCGAGCTGGCCGTGCTGGAAGCGGGGCCCGGCGTGGTCGCGCCTGGATCACCGGGACAGTGGCGTTTCGAGCGCCGGGTAGCGCCGTCCGACTGGATGGACGCCAGTCACGTGGGCTGGTTCAGCTCGCTGTTTGACGAGTTCCGCGGCGCGATCGCGCGCGGCGAGTACGTGGGCAAGGACGCCATGGAGGCCTGCCTGTGCGTCGATCTCATCGAACGCGCCTACCGGTCTGCTGCCGAGGGCAGCCGCCTCGTCGACCTGCCCGATGGCGCCGTCGACCGGACGACACGGCCGCGCGCCCCGTGGCCTGCTCCGGCGCAGGCGTAGGCGGCCCCCCCGCGGCCGCGAGCCCACTCTGTGTCCTCCCCTCTCGCCTCTGTGTTCTCCACCGCGCGCGGCCGAAGACGCGGAGCCGCAAGCTAAGGAATGGTGGAACTGAAAAGTAGATCCATCAACTCCCGACCCTTGAGATTAAGGTATCGGCCGGCCGCGCAGGTGGCTTCGTTGTAGCTTCGCAAGGTCGGATCGCCGGATACGCCTTCGCCGGAAACCATGAACGGCACGGGATCGCGGGTGTGCTTGCGCAGCTTGACCGGCACCGGATGGTCGGGCAGCACCATGACGCGCAACTTGTCGGTGTGGACCCTGCGGTACTCGTCGAGGAAGACCTTGATCAGCCGACCGTCGCAGTCCTCGATGCCCTTGATCTTGTTCGGCAGATCGCCCAGGTGGCCGCATTCGTCCACCGCCTCGACGTGGACATAGACGAAGTCGTTGCGGCGCAAAAGGTCCACGGCCGCAGCCGCCTTGTTCTCGTAGTTGGTGTCGAGAAACCCCGTGGCTCCCTCGGGCCGCAGCGACTCCATGCTGCCCAGCAGGCCGAGACCCAGAATCACGTCGACCGCAGAAATGATGCCGCCCTTCTTGCCATGTAGTCTTTCAAACGATGGCATTTGTGGCTTGCGGCCGCCGGACCAGGGCCAAATCAGGTTCGCCGGGTTCTTGCCTTCTGCCCGCCGTTTCACATTGACGGCGTGGTCTCCCAGGATCTCGCGCGAGCGGAAGACGAGCTGGCGCAGAAGCTCGGCCGTGGGCTCGGCCTCGGGCTTGGCCGCCCGCGGGAGAATCTCCCGCCACTTCAGGCCGTGTGACGAATCCGGCTTGTCGTAGGACACATCAGCAGAGAATTTCTTGCCCACAAGATAAAGAATGTGGCGATAGGACACTCCCCGCTTCAAGCGAATCTCCCGCGTGCCGAGCTTCTCGGACAGAGTCCCGATGAGCGCGTCCGCCTCCGACTCGGAGATATGACCTGCTGAGTAGTCTTCGAGGATCTCGCCCTTGACCGTGATCAGGTTCATGCGGAAGGCCACGGTCTGTTCGTCGAGCGGCACCCCGAGTCCATAGCTCTCGATGGCGCCGCGGCCGGTGTACGCGCTGGCCAGATCCCATCCAAGCACGGACATGTTGGCCACGTCCGACGACGTCGGAAACGCCTCGGGAAGAGTCACGAAGGTTCCGAACTGCGCCGCCTGCGCCAGCCGGTCAAGGGTCGGCGTGTGCGCGATCTCGACTGGCGTCTTGCCGCCCAGCTCAGGCAGCGGGTAGTCGGCCATGCCGTCGATGAGAAAGACCACGTATTTCATGGCATCGGTCTCGCTTTCCGGGCTTGGCATAGCACGGCGCTGGCCCTGGCGCGTCGCCGAGGTGAACGAGGTCGCTCATCTTGCGGAAACCTGCACGAGTCGCTTCCTGCCACCACGTGTGGCGTCACCATAGAACTTGACGGACACGGTCACTCGGATATCCTGGCCGAACTCGGACACTAACCTGACGTGTCATTCTGCCATGGAGGGAAATCCAACGATGCGAAAGAACATTGCGATCCTGTCGATTCTTGCCACGAGCCTGATGTCCTACGCCGCTGTTGCGCAGGACGAGGCTGCCGCCCCGGCTCCCGAAGCTGCTGCTCCTGCAGCTCCTGAGGCTGCGCCCGCCGCCGCGCCTGCACCCGAATCAGCGCCGGCTCCCGTAGCAGTGGTGGCACCTGCTGACAAGAAAATCCAGGTCGGCATCGCCTTTTTGCCCATGGTTATGGGCAGGCAAAAGACGTCGGGTCTCGGCCCCAGCAGTACCACCGACCTCAAGCTTGCCTACGGCGTTGGTATCACGGCGGGCTACGCCGTGATTCCTGGTCTCACGGTGGGCATCGCACCGCAGGTCATCTTCCATCTCATTGGTGATAACAGTTCCGGCGATTCGGCCACGGAGTACGATCTCATGGCGCGGATAGCCTATGCGTACACCGTGATTCCGAAACTTTCGGTCGGCATCGAAGTCCTTCCCGGCTATTCCATCATCGCCATCCCGAGCAGCCTGAAGGAGGGCACTGGCTTCGACAACCCCAAGGGCTTCGTCGTGGCTTTCGGTGCAGGTGCGGCGTACGACGTCACCGACATGTTCTTCGCAAACGTGGGGATCGGCTACCAGATCGGCTTCCAGAGCACCTCGATTATGGGTACCAGTGAGGACATCAAGACGAGCTTCCTGCGTATCCTCGTCGGCGGCGGCGTGAAGTTCTAGAACAACAGCAAGGCTTACGTTGCAAGGCCCGGCGCCCCGAAAGGGGACCGGGCTTTTTCTTTGTCTGGTGATCCACCTTCGAGAGCCGGCCGACAAGCCGGAGTCGATGGCGAAGCCGCGCCGAGAACCGCACCGGAGCATACTTGGGGTATGTGAGGAGCGGAAGCGCAGACGCGGCGAGCCAGCGGCCCGGATCGTCGGCCGTCGGTCAATCGAAGATTTGAAGGAGCGTTGCTAGGTGGCGAACCAGCGCTCGCGGTCGACAAGATCGAAAACCTCGCGCAGCACGGCCAGGCCGTTCTTCGCCGTGGCCTCGTCCATGGTCAGCGCGGGCTGGATACGGAAGTTGGCAGCATAGGCCATGGTTAGCAGGCCCCGCCGCACGCACTCGTGGAAGATGCGCTCGGTCACCGGCCGCGGCAGCAGCTCCTTGCCGGCCTTGTCCTTGACCAGCTCAATCCGCATGAACATGCCCGCGCCTTGCACGCAACCCACGAAGGGATAGCGATCCACAAAGCCCTCCAGCTCGCGCAGCATCACGGTTCCGACCTGGGCCGAGTTCTCTACCAGGCGCTCGTCCGCAATGATCTTCAGCGCGGTGGCCCCGGCCACAGCGCCCAGCGGATTTCCCCCGTAGCTCGACGACGAGCCCGAGGGATGGCTCCACGGCTTCGCCACAGAGATCTCGTCGGTAGTCACGATTCCCGAAAGCGGGAACCCGCCGCCGAACGCCTTGCCCACGGTCATGATGTCAGGCACGACGTCGCTATGGTCCACGCCGAAGTTGCGGCCGGTGCGGCCCAGCCCGGTGATCATCTCGTCGGCGATGAGCAGCGCGCCCAGGTCGTGGGCCATCTCGCGCACGGCCGGCAGGAACTCCTTGGGCGGGATGACGTTGCCCGAGGTGCCCTGCATGGGCTCGACAATCACGGCCGCGATGGAGCCCGCGCTGGACATGCGAATCTGCTTGCGGGCAAACTCCACGCACGCCAGCGAGCAGGCGGGATAGGCCAGCTTGAGCGGACAGCGGTAGCAGTCCGCGTAGGGGACCGAGTGCGAGCCCGGCAGCATGGGCCCCAGCTTCTCTTTGAAACGCGAGCCCATGAGCGACAGGACGCCCATGGTCTTGCCGTGAAAGCCGCCCCAGAAGCTGACGAACTCGTGCTTGCCGGTGTGGCACTTGGCCAGACGCAGGGCGCTCTCCACCGCCTCGGCGCCGCTGGAGTAGAGCTGCAACCTGTGCAGCTTGGGCGAGGGTGTAAGCCTGGCCAGGCGCTCGCACAGCTCGACGCGTGCCTCGCTGGTGAGTGCGCCCACCGACGCGCGTGCCACCTGATCCTGCAACGCCTTGACGTAGGTGGGATGCGAGTGCCCGAGGGCATTGACCGCAATCCCGCCTATCAAGTCGACGTAGGTGTTGCCGTCGACGTCGGTGATGGCGCTGCCGCGTGCGTCGGCCACGGCGATCCCGGCCATCAGCGCATAGCCCTGCAGGCCGGGCGCGATGTGCGCGTCCTCGCGCTGGCGCAGCGCCTGGCTGCGTGGGCCAGGAACTGCGGTGACGATGTTGGGCTTCTGGTTCTTGGGCTGCGACGGGTTCATGCGGAACGGGCCCGCAGGGAAGTAGCAATTCGGAAGAATCGCCGGACTGCGGACACGTTGGTCACTGTTGCTACCACCAAAACGGCAACCTCGATGGGGATTTCTCGACTTAGATGCAGGATGGAAATTCCTGTCACGGAGGGCCACACAAGGCCAGCCACCGGAACAAAGGCACATCCGTGGATCAGATACACCGCACGCTCGGCCCGACGCATCGCCCCCCTGGGCGGGGGAACGCCCAAGGATTCAGCCTTGGCCGTGGCGTAGCTGACCATGAATGACCCATGAATCGCGGCCAGGGTCAGGATCTGGATGACCGGCGTGTCGCGGAAGTAGAAGACCAGGCCTGCCAGCAGGAAGAACTCCACGTAGCGATCCACCGCTGCATCGAACAGCTCGCCCACGTCAGAGGTCAGTTTCAGATGGCGCGCCAATATGCCATCGAGCATGTCGGAAAACGCGGACATGGTGGCCAACATGGCGCCCACACCGAAGTGCCCGTATGCGAGGGCCACCGCGGAGAGCAGGGCCGGAACCAGTGAGAACGTGGTGATCATGTTGGGCGTCACGCGCAGGGCGAGCAGCACCCTCACCACGGGACGAAACAGCACGTAGGTGGTCTCCATCACCCCACGGCCCAGCATCACGCCGCCGTGACCCTCCAGCCGGGCGTTGCGCGCTCGCCGGCCGATCAGGAACAGAACAAAGGTGATGATCGCGACGCTCGAGACGAACGCGATCAGCAGCCAGGAGCAAACCAGATCAAGCATGATGGCCGGATAGTGAAGGAAACGACCGAGCGGTTCAAGGCTGCGCTGTCCTTGATCCCGCTTGACGTAGGGCGGGAAGGCTTGCTCTATTCCTTGCGCTATGCCGACCGCCCTCCGCGGAGGGCAAGGACTCCGAGGGGTTAGGAGGGGCGTCACACGCGGCTGGCTCGGCTGGCGCCACGGTGCCACCAAGTGCCCCGGCAATGCGAGCGAGCGGCACCACGGCGCCAGCGGGCCGGGAAAGATCCACCTTCACCGTGTCGTAGGCGGACTCGCGAAACAGGTCGGGCTTCAAGTGGCTGTAGCGCTCCGTGGTGGTCACGCTGGAATGCCCCATGATGGTGCGCAACACTTCGATGCTTCCACCGCCCAAAACCCACTGCGAGGCGAACGTGTGCCGCGTTGCTTGATACCAGGTCATCTCGGGCAGGCCGCATACCTTGATGGCGTTGGCCAGGTGCCGGTGGAGCGTCTGCGGCCGGAGGTATTGCGGGGGAAACCCGGGCTGTCCGCCGCGGGTAGGACGGTCGGGCCGAAAGAGCAACCCTTCGCCACCCGTGGCCAGCCGCCAAGCTGTCAAGATGGGCGCCAGCGGGGTCAGCAGGGGCACCACGCGGCTTTCGGAGTCCTTGAGCGGTCCGATTTTGCCAACGGTAACCTGTTGGCGGATGTGAAGACGCCGGCCCGCAAGGTCGATGTCTTCCCAGGGCAACCCGATGATCTCGCCGGTTCGCAGCCCGGCCAGGGCGCCCACCGCGAACATGGTGGCGATCGGTTCGGGCAACGCCAAGTAGAGACGCCGGATGTCCTCGGTCTTCTCGATGAAGGGTGTGCAGCGCGGGTCCCATGTCGAGCGATACAAGCGCCGGGTCGACCGTGGCAGCGAGGCGATCGGGTTTGCCGATACGTGGCCCGCCTCGACAACGTCGGCGAAGAACGTGCTCAACAAGCGCACGAAGCCACCGACCGACGAAGCGGCCAATCCGGTGGCCAGCTCCTTTTCAATGAACCGGCGGACCATGGCGGCGTCCACCTCGTGTGGCTTGCGCGCGCCGAAGAAAGGCCCCAAGTGCCCGCGCCAACGGCTCCGGTCATCCCGCCATGCCCGGTGTGTCCGCTCGCGCCTCTTGAGCCAAGGTGCCGCCAGCTCTGCCAGCGTGGGCGCGTCCGCCCTGTCCGGCGCAATCCCCACACGGCCGAGCGTCACGTCCGATGCGATCTTGGCGAGCATGAGCTTCGCCGTGTCTTCGTCGGGCGCGTGGCCGTAGTGCCTTCGCCCACCTTCGCGCCACGCGACCTGCCAGGTCTTGCCGTGCTTGCGGATGCTCCCAAGGCCGTTTCCTCGGCGTCGGCGCCGTCGCTTACGCGGCATGGGGCGCCCCCTTCCCGTCGAGTTTCGCCAGTCTCGCGCGGCCTGCGTTCTGCGCTAGAGTGGGCATGTTGCGTGCTCCTTTCACACGGGGTCGTGACCGCGTGCCCGGCTGTTACAGCAGCGCGGGCACACTTCGTTGTGGGGAAATTGGGACGGCGAGCGGCTACTGCTGGCCGCGCTTCGAGCGCGCCGCCAGGGCCTCACTCAGCAGAATCTTGACCGCCTCGGTGCGAGACACCTTGGAGCTACCGGGCGGGCGCTCGCGCGTGAGGTGCTCGGCCGCCTTGTCCAGCAAGGCGATGAACTCGTCAGTCACCTTGAAAGAGAGAACTGTGTTTTCGCCGGGCGGGCGCACGCGCGGTCTTCCCACGTCGGACAGTTTCGCCGACTTCTTGCTTCGTTGCGAGTTTTCAGCTTCAAGCATGATTGTATTTAGCCACTCTGTAGCTATTTAGTAAACAAGAATCGTCTTTCGGACTTTCGGGTCCGGCGTTCCCCGGATCGCATTGTCGCCAGGGTGGCGGCAGTCTCCGGCCGCTGCGACCGCGTTCTCCGACGGTGAGCCCCCTGGTAGCGCACCGGACAGCGTAGCCGGATGGATGCGACAGGCGGATCCCTCTTCTGTGGAGTCGAGCGGGACCTCGCGCCATGCCGATGTCGGGGTCAGGTCGCGGATCATCCGCTTCACGGGAATCAGGCCGTTCGGTCCGGGCTTCACACAAACGAATTCTATCGTCCTGACTCGCCGGGATGAAGGCTTCGACACCTTCGCACCGAGGGCCTGAATTCTTCGGGCGATACTTCGCAAATCCATGTCAGCACCTCCCTTGGGATCGCCCGGCCTGGCGGGCGTGCTCGGCGAGTTGCGCTTCGACTTCCGCCAAGCGCGTTTGCAGTTCCTCCATCTCGACGAGCTTGACGGCCCCTTCGGTGACCGCACGACAAGCGGACACGCGCGCGGCGTCCGGCCTGACGTCGCCGCTCGCCATGGCCACCAATCCGGTGGCCGCCCTGCTCATGCCGGCGGCCAAGATGGCGCGGCCTACGGCAATGTTCTCCGACAGCCGGGCGCGAACGGCCTCGGCGATGTGGGGCTTGGCCTTCCACCTTCGCCCGCTGCGCGAAGAGATGCGCGCCGACGTGGCCGCATCTCCAAGGGTGCGGCCGATGGCAAGCGCATCCACAAAGCGAATCTCGCGGGCTGTGAGCATCTCCATCGCGTCGCGGGTGCCGCCAGAATGGCCAGATTCGGACACGGTTCTATCCATGGGGCACACTCTTGCCTTTCATCAGAATTTGCACCTTCGCCCATCGGGCATTCGAGCCCCGATGGAGGGGAGAACCCCGGAAATTTTTGGCCGCGATTGTCGGCCTCGCCGGTGCGGCGTCGCTGTCTTTGCGCGCACTCCACGCGATGCGTGAGCACCTGAGATGCTCAAAGGAGGGTGTGTCTGACCATGAGCATCTGACTTCTCTAACTTATTGTTCTTACTGGAAGGCAGGTGCTCAACTGGCTTGGCCACACGCCCCCCTGGGGTGCTCGGCGATCTCAGGTGCTCATTCACACCCCCTTGTGCATCTGGGGGCATTCTCCACCACCACTCCCCCTCCCGCTGCTGCGACTGGACGCCTAGGACCGCTTTGGCCCGTCTGAGCGTAGCTGTCGAGTAGTCGGCTTTGGCGGACTCTGCGTCGATTTCCCGTTGACGGTGCCAATTCCCGTCGGCGAGCAACCGCCGTAGCATGGCCTCGGCGTCCGCTGTCTTTCTGTGGATACGCGGTTTGTCTTGCGCGCATAGATCGTCAGCCGTCGTGTCGTGCGCCACGCCAACCACATCCAAGACGGCTGCTGCGCCTGCCTCGACGATCAAGAGGTCCAAGGAGCACGCCCATTTTCCAAGGTTTGATTTTACTGTCGCGAGAGTGACCACCGACTGGTCCTGTTTTTCGCCTTCCGCCGCCGGGCGTCGCCCCAGCATCAACTCGACGCGCGCCATCCCTGTCCACCCAATCGAGCCACCACCACGCGACATCGCATCGCCGAGTTGTCGTTTGTTCGTGTGTCGGACGAGCACCAACGTACAACGGCGCGCGCGGCACGCGGCAGTCAGCCCCGAGAATGAACGACGGACATCGGCATCATTGTTCGAGCTGTGCTCGCGGTCCAAGAGAGTCGGCGCCGGGTCGATGATCACAATCCGACACTTAGAGCGATCCACCTCGGCGATTATCCGCTCCGTGTCCTCTGGTAGCGACACAGGACGATCCATGTTCCACGCATGCACACGCGACAGGTCAGCGCCCGCAGCGTTGAGGCGCGGTACCAGCCCGGAGTCCAGAGAGTCCTCTACGGCAATCCACAAGACGTGGCCGGCCGGCTGCCCCTCGCTGTCGCCGAACATGGGCCTGCCTGTCGTGTAGTGAGCAACGACGTAGCAGAGAAGGAGGCCCTTGCCGATGCCAGGGGCTCCGGTGAGGACGGTCATCTCACCATCGGCCAGCCGCCCGAACCAAATCCACTTGGCAGGGCGAGGCTCAACGGTGGCGAGGCAAATCGTTTCGGGGCAGGCTGGTACCGCTGCCTCTTGCTTGGGCGTAGGTTCACTGTCCCGTCCCGGTGCCGTGCGAGGTTTTTTCAGGCCCGCCGCCCAACCGCTCTCGACAGCGCGACGGGCCTCGCGCTCGGGCAACCCTGGCTTGCCATCCGGTCGCGCAGCCGTGAGCGCTGCAATGAGATCGGCGCGACAGTCGCCAATCTCACCACCCGCGCAGAGCTGGCCCGCCGCAAAACCCTGCTGGTTGCCAGTGTTGTCGCGATCGCCCTCGGCGACAGTCTTCGCTCTCGCAAGTATGTCCGCGAGGGCTGCGCTGCCATAGGCTGTGCATCCTGTGATGCGGGGATGTCCACCAATGCCGGCCACCGATTCCTTCGCCATCTCCGCTTCGGCCGCAAGCCTCTCCTCCCAAGGCTCCTTCACACTGGCCTGTGTCGCCGTCGGTGCAGCGGGCTTCACTAGCCCTGCAAGCCAGGCGGGCGGCAATTCGGCGAGGGCGGTGTCATGTGGAGACGACGGCGAGGAAGCGCGGCGTTTCACCCGCGCTCGGCGCGGTTGCGGCGGGATGAGGACAGACCCCGGCGCAGCCACGGGTGGTGGCCGGCCGGGGTCGGCGTCGGCGTGGGGAA
>Ga0181518_10001061_pt1 | contig 28838 bp, 34 predicted proteins | sample PEATcosm2014_Bin_28_FD_119751 | JGI IMG/M metagenome (GOLD analysis project Ga0181518, IMG submission 119751) | Peatland microbial communities from MTU Mesocosm Facility, Houghton, MI, USA - PEATcosm2014_Bin01_60_metaG | ecosystem: Environmental > Terrestrial > Soil > Wetlands > Peat | place...
TATCCAAAACACCTTGCCCCAACCGCCACAGGTAAGGTAAAAGAAAGGTTGTCCTGGGTGCGGCTCACTGGCCGGTTTTGAAGTGACCCCAACTGGCCGGTTTTGAGGTGACCCCCGAGGTTCGGATGGGTTCGAAGGTGATTTATAACCACGTCGCCGGCGCTCTTTCAAGGCAGAACCTCGAGCGGTTGCGGCATATCCCGCCAGGAGGAAGTTGGCGCGACATTCCTTCTGATCTCCTGCCAAAGGGCATGAAACGGGCGAGGCGGAGCGACCATACTAGGCGATATGGCCGCGTGGATCCTGAAGGTCTCAGCGGCACTGTTCTGACCAAGTGCGATCCCCATTGGGGATCGTTCTTTCATTCCGAGCAGGATCGCGCAATCACGGTCCGTGAGGCGGCCGGCATTCAATCGTTCCCAGACACGTTCCGATTCTTGGGTAGCAAAGTGTCGCAATATGTACAGGTCGGTAATGCTGCGCCACCGCTGCTGGCTGAAGCACTTGCAGGGCATATCAGGGAGACCCTCATCGGATGACAATGCTTCGGATCGCCGAGGTCTTTGGGCACGCGGTTGAAGACCTCGGTGAATCCGCCCTACGGGACCGAACTGCCCGCCATTGTCCCTTCCGAAGCAGCCCTTGCACGAAATCCAGCATAATCGACCCGATTGGAGTCTGCACTCTGTCGGACGGTGCCAACGCGGCTGCGCTGTGCCCAGTGCGTTTTGTGCAAGGCAGCCGCATGTTCCTTGACGCCGCCCGGCTAGCATTCGGGGAGCGCGTCCGGTTTGCCGCCGTACCGGAAATCAGCGTTCTTCGGCTCAAAAAAACCGGAAGATCGGGAAGATTGATTATGTGTTGGCGCGGCTGGATGAGGGCAGAATCACCGATTTCGCCGCGCTGGAGGTTCAGAGCGTGTATTTTTCGGGCGGCAACATCAGGCAACCCATGAAGAAGTTCCTGGAGAGCCACGAACTCAGCCCAGATAGTTGGCGCCGGCCCGACTTTCGCTCGTCCGCGCAGAAACGCCTGATGCCGCAGTTGAGCCTGAAGGTTCCGGTGTTCCGCCGATGGGGGAAGAAGTTTCTTGTCGCCGTAGATTCATTATTCTTGGCTGCTCTCCCGGAGTTCAGGACGGTTGAGGCGGCAGCCAATAGCGAGATTACCTGGCTCGTCTATCCGATCCAGAAGACTGGCACCGAGTATCACCTCCAAGATCCAACAGTGGTTTACTCTTTGTGGGAAGACGTTGTGACGGCCCTGCGGGAGGGACAAGCGCCAGAGCCGGCCGAGATCTTGGCTCAGCTCCAAGGCAGACTAGATCCCCATCGGATCCTTTCCACATAAGGCGTCCCGGCTGCAATGGCAGACATATTCAGCGCGGCTAAACGTAGCGAGATCATGTCGCGCATACGGAGCAGCGGCACTAAGCCAGAAGTGCGCCTGCACACTCTTATCCGGGAATACTTGGGCACAGGCGTAGGATTGATCTCAATGCAACGGACCTTCCCGGCAGCCCCGATGTCCTGATCCCGTCGTTAAAGTTAGCGATCTTCTCCGATGGGTGTTTCTACCATTCCTGCCCTCGGCATGGGCACTGCCCCAAAACACACCGTCGTTACTGGGCGCCAAAACTCGCCCGGAACGTGCAGCGGGATCAAGTGTTGAGGCGCAGACTCCGAGCGATGGGCTACTCAGTGTGGAGGGTGTGGGAGCACGATCTTGAGGCAGGGCGGATCGAGGCAACGCTGCTCCGCCTTCGCGGGCGAATCGCAGCTCGTCTCGCGCGGTAAGGCTCAGCCGGGTAGTCGAACCCTTCACCCCCCCGCAGCCGCTCTGCCGCCTCCTCCGGCGTAATATCGCGCTGCGGCGTGGCCAGCATTTCATAACCGACCAGAAACTTGCGCACGGTGGCCGAGCGCAACAGCGGCGGATAGAAATGCAGGTGCAAGTGCCATTCCTCGTGCTCGAGGCCGTCCGTGGGCCGCTGGTGAAACCCCATCGAGTACGGGAACGAAACGTGGAACAGGCGGTCGTAGCGGGCCGTGGTGCGCTTGAGGATGTCCGCCAGGCCGTCGCGCTCCGCATCCGAGAGCCGGTCGATGGACGGCAAGTGCCGTTTGGAAATGACCGCCGTCTCGAACGGCCAGACGGCCCAGAACGGAACCACCGTCAGGAAACTGGCGTTCTCTTCCACCACGCGTTGGCGCGCGGCCCGCTCCAGTTTCAGGTACTCGCAGAGAAGGCATCCGCCGCGCTCCTCGCGCCATGCCCGTTGCGACGCCTGTTCCTTGGAAACTTCGTTCGGCAGGGAGCGGCTCGACCAGATCTGGCAGTGCGGGTGCGTATTACTGGCACCCATCATGGCGCCGCGGTTCTCGAAAATCTGCACGTAGTTGATGGCGGGATTCGACCCGAGCTCGGCATACTGCTCGACCCAGACGTCCACCACTTTCCGCAGCGCGGCCGGGTCCATGCCGGGGATGGTGAGGTTATGCTGGGGCAGGAAGCAGACCACCCGGCAGATGCCGGGTTCGGATTCGGCGATGAGCAATCCGCCCTCTTCGTATCGGTCCACCGGGGTGGATGGCGTGAGCGCCGCGAAATCGTTATCGAAAACAAACGTCGAAGTGTAGTGGGGATTGCGCACGCCGCCCGCGCGCGCATTGCCGGGACAGAGATAGCACTCCGGATCGTACTCCGGGCCGGCGGCAGCGCCGCCGCTCTCCACCTGCCCCTGCCACGGGCGGGCGGTGCGCTGCGGAGACACCAGCACCCATTCGCGAGTGAGCGGGTTGTAGCGCCGATGGGGGTCCTGCTTCCAATCGAACATGAACTTCCATGTTAGCCGCTGGCGGGATTCACGATGACGAACCGCAGCGGCAGCTCGGCGCACTGGCTGATGCCTATGCGGGGGGTTACTGCGATCTCAAAGGCCCGCTGCCCGGCGGGCTCGCGGACCACCAGCGGGCCCCGCGTGAGGTCCGCTCCATTGTGATCGCGCGTAATCCCCAAGGCGAGCGTCAGTTTGCCGGGTCCGGAAGCCAGGTCTTCAATCCTGCGAGCGGCCGGCCGGCGCCGGCGCATGATCTCGATTCCGGCCACCGGCTGCAAAGCCCGCACCAGCACGCAGCCGGGTTGGCCCACCGGCTCGGCCACGATATTGAGGCACTCGTACATCCCGTAGATGAGGTACACGTAAGCGTGGCCCGGCGGGCCGAAAATGACGCGCGTGCGGTTGGTGACGCCGCGGGCGGAGTGCGACGCGAGATCGTCACCGCCCAGGTACGCCTCGGTTTCAACAATGATCCCCGCGACCTCCCCGTGCACCAGCACCCTGCCGAGAAGAGCGCGTGCCACCTCGATGGTCGGCCGTTCGTAGAAACTGCGCTTGAGGATGGGACCGAACCGCATCGGGTAACATCTTCCCAGATCCGCCGGTACAATAGGAAGCGCGCACATGCGACTATTCACCGGCCTGGACCTGCCAGCCGAAGTGGTCCACAACCTGGAGCGGCTTCTCGAACGGTTGCGTCCCACCGCGCGGATTCACTGGAGCCTTCCGGCGAATCTGCACATCACCACGAAATTCATCGGTGAATGGCCCGAGGAGCGGCTCACCGAGCTCGAAGCCGCGCTGGCGGCGCTGGAATCCCGGCCGCCCATCGCGGTCGATATCCGCAAGGTCGGGTTCTTCCCCAATCCGCACGCGCCGCGGGTGTTCTGGTGCGGCATTGAAGCGCCCGGCCTCGAGGCGCTGGCGGAGCATACCGACCGCGCTACGGCGGCCCTGGGAATCGCCCGTGAGGCGCGCGCCTTTTCCCCGCACCTGACGTTGGCGCGCATTAAGGAGAGGCTGAACCTCCAGCCGCTGCGCGAAGCCGTTGCGGGGCTCGCTTCACTCGATTTCGGACAGTTCCAAGCGGCCAGCTTCTTTCTTTACCAGAGCACTTTGAGGCCGTCCGGTTCCGTGTACACTAAACTTGCGGAGTTTCCGCTCGCAAAGCGATGATCCCCATCCTGGTTCTGCTGGTCGCGTATCTCCTCGGCGCGATTCCGTTCGGATATGTTCTGGTCAAATGGAAAACCGGCGCCGATGTGCGCTCGGCGGGGAGCGGCAATATCGGCGCCACTAACGTGCTGCGCACCACGGGACGCGCCGCCGGCGTGGCCACGCTCCTGCTCGACATCGCCAAAGGCTACCTGGCGGTGTGGATGGCGGGCCGCCTCACCGGCCACGACTGGCTGTGGATGAGCGCCGCCGCGCTGGCCGTCATGGCGGGGCACGCCTACCCCGTGTTTCTGAAGTTTAAGGGCGGGAAGGCCGTGGCCAGCTTCGTGGGCGCGTTTCTATGTCTTATACCTGTAGCAATTGCTGCGGACCTAGTGGTGTTTGTGGTGGTGGTGGCCTGGACGCGCTACATTTCCATGGGTTCGATCATCATGGCGGCCACCTTGCCGCTGGCGATTTGGCTGATTGTGCATCCGCCGCTGCCGCCCATCATGGCCGCGATCATCGCCGGTGCATTTATTATCTACAAACATAGTAGTAATATCCAAAGGCTGCACTCGGGGCGAGAGCATGTCTTTGGTTTCAGGGCGCGCACGCCGTGAAAAGCCTTGCCATCATTGGGGGCGGCGGCTGGGGCACCGCGCTGGCGATCATCCTGGCGCCCCGGTTTCCGCGCGCCCGCCTGTGGGTTTACGAAGCCGACCTCGCCGCGCGCATGAGAGAGACTCGCGAAAACGATGTCTACCTGCCGGGTCGCCGGCTGCCCCGTCACGTGGAGGTGGTCAACGAACTGCCGGCTGCGTTGGAGACCGCGGAGATCGTTCTGAGCGCGATACCATCTCACCTGGTGCGGGGACTGTACCAGCAGATGCTCCCGTTTCTGCACGAATCGATGGTATTCGTCAGCGCCACCAAGGGGCTGGAGAACGGCACACTTCTACGAATGTCGGAGGTGATTCAAGAGGTTTTGCGGGAGCGCATGGCTGCCCGCGTGGCGGTAATCTCCGGTCCTACCTTTGCCCTTGAGGTTGCACGGTTTGAGCCTACGGCCCTGGTGGTGGCTTCCACCGACGGAAGCCTGCCGGAAACGGTCCAGGCGGCCTTCTCCGGTCCCACTTTCCGGCTGTATGCCAATTCAGATCCTATCTGTGTAGAAGTTGGAGGCTCAGTCAAGAACGTAGTCGCCATCGGGGCCGGCGTGCTGCACGGAATGGGGCTTGGCCATAACGCTATGGCGGCTCTCATCACGCGCGGCCTGGCGGAAATTACAAGGTTGGCGGTGGCTATGGGAGGAATGGCACAGACGATGGCCGGCCTTGCGGGACTCGGTGATTTGGTCTTGACCTGCTCGGGCGATCTCAGCCGGAACCGCATGGTAGGAGTCGAATTAGCCCACGGCCGGAAGTTGGAGGAGATTGTCAGCTCCATGAAGATGGTTGCCGAGGGAATAAAAACTACAAATGCAGTAGCAGACCTTGCCAAGCGGCACTCGGTGGAGATGCCCATCTGCGAACAGATGCTCCAGATGCTACAATTTGGGATATCTCCGCGCGAGGCGATTCAGCGGCTGATGGAGCGCTCTTTGAAAGGGGAATAGGGTAAGTCGAATTATTCCTCCGCGGAACGCAACCTCGGATGTCAGAACGGGTTAAGACCGATATGGGAGGAGCCACAGCGGCTCTGGACTATGACGCTGAGTTAATGCTCCGCGTTAAGGAGGGAGATGGTGCGAGCTTTGGACTTCTGTTGGAGAAGCACCGCTCGCCGGTTGTTCACTTCCTCTACAGAATGGTGCAGAACCATGCAGTGGCCGAGGAATTGGCGCAGGAAGTCTTTCTGCGAGTGTACCGTTCGCGGAGCTCGTACGAGCCGACGGCCAAATTCACGACGTGGCTGTTTCGGATCGCAACGCACCTGGCATTGAATTCGCTCCGAGACGGGAAGAACGAGCGGTTGCAGGAACGATTGGATGACGATTCCACCGACATGCCAGTACGACAGATATCGGATAGCCGGCCATCGGTGGAGCAGAAGATGGTGTTCCGGGCCAGGCTCGAGGAAGTTCGCCGAGCCGTGGCGGCGCTGCCCGAGAAGCAGCGGGCGGCGGTGCTGATGCACAAGTATGAAGAAATGGAATATTCGCAGATCGCCAGGGTGCTAAGATGCTCGGAATCTGCGGTGAAGTCTTTGTTGTTTCGGGCGTATGAAACGTTGCGCGCCCGTTTAGCCCATATGGCATAGGGAAGAAGAGGTTTGTATGAAGTGCCCAATTGAGACCCGCGAAAACGCGGAGGTGCTGCTGGCGTACTGTACCCGCAAGCTGGACGCCGAAAGCACCGCGATCCTCGAGCGACACATGGAGATCTGCCCGGCCTGCCGCGAGTTCGCCAGTGGTCAGCGCTCGGTTTGGGAAGCGCTGGACGCCTGGGAAGCTGCGCCCGTGACGCTGGATTTCGACCGGCGGCTCTACCGGCGCATTGATCGGGAAGGCTCATGGTGGAATCTGCTGATGCGGCCTTTCCGCCCGATGCTGGTTCGCCAGGGGCTGCCCATCGCGGCGGCGGCGGGCCTGCTGGTGATGGCGGGCGTGCTGCTGGAGCGTCCCGCCAGTGGTCCGTCCGCGGCACAGCCGCAATCCGCGCAAGTAGATGCTTTGCAGCCCGACCAGGTGGAGCATGCCCTGGACACCATGCACATGCTGGGAGAGTTCAGCAGCCGCGTGCGGGGCGACGCCGCCGACCCGAAAATGTGACGGATGAGCCGCGCTCTCCAAGTCGGTGCAGTCTTGTGGCTGGCGATGGCTTCCAGCCTGTTCGGGCAAAAGGCGCCAAAACCGGCCCCTGCGCGTCCGCCGCGCGCAGCGCCCGCGCATCCGAATGCCCCGCCCAAAGGCGCCCTGAAGGCTGGAGGGGGGCGGATTCTGAATCCCGGGAACCCGGTTCTACGGATGATGGCGATGCCGCCCGAACGGCGCGAACAAATGCTGGAGAGACTACCGCCTCAGCAACAGGTGCGGCTGCGTCAGGCCCTTGAGAATTTCGACAGGCTTCCGCCCGCGGAAAGGAGCCGGCAGCTCGGAATCCTGAATATGTACGCGAACCTGCCGCCCGAGAAACAGGCGGCTCTGACCAAGCAAATCCAACTTTTTAACCATCTTCCCGACGATCGTATTGCGGTCCTGCGCCCGGAGCTGGTGAAACTGCACCGAATGTCGGAGAGCGAGCGGAGCGACCGCATGGCGAGTGAAGAGTTCAGGAGCAAGTTCCCCCCAGCCGAGCAGCAGATGCTGGCGGAGATCTCCCCCTACTTCCCGTTTACCGGCAGGTAGCCGGCACCCCGCCTCCTATCCAAAATAAATATTGTTTTCACCCGAGAATTTTGCTACCTTTCTTGAACAATTAGGTATCCGGCGTCCGAACATCGGATGCGGGAAGGAGGGCCGATGAAGATGAAAAGGAGCGCGCTGGTTCGGGATAGCAACCGAGCTTATCGGGAGATGCTACTGGAAAGACGCGCGGAGGTACTGTCGGGATTGGGCATCAAGTTCGACACGCTGGCGCGGATGGGCCGGGTCGCCGAAGACGACCAGGCACAGTTCTCGAACGAAGAATCTGTTTCGCTTCATCTGAACATTCTGGATTACGCGCAGCTACGGCTGATCGAAGAAGCCCTCGACCGGCTGGATTCGGGAGACTACGGCATCTGCCTTTCCTGCGAAGAGCCAATCCCGCCCAAGCGGCTGCGCGCGGTCTCTTGGGCGCGGTATTGCGTGAGGTGCCAGGAAGCCCTGGGCGCGGGGGCGGAACGGGAGTGGAATGAGGCACAGCCCCGTGTGCCGATCGCGGCGAGGCAATAAAGCGGATTACACGTGCGGATCGAGCATCTTCTGCACTTCGGACTTCCCGATGGCTCCCACGCGCTGCTCCACTACCTGGCCACCCTTGAACAGTAACAGGGTCGGGATGCCGCGAACGTTGTAGCGCATGGCCGTGCCGCCGTTGGCATCCACGTCGAGCTTGCCAACCTTCACTTTCCCGGCATACTCGCCGGCCACGGCATCCACCGTGGGCGCCATCTGCCGGCAAGGGCCGCACTACTCGGCCCAGAAATCCACCAGAACCGGCACGTCCGACCGGAGGACCTCCTGGTCGAATCCCGCATCGGTAAAGGTTAAAGTGTTCTGACCTGCCATTTCAGCTCCTGAGTTATTAGAATATCTTTCCGGCCAAAGGATTCAAGCCCGCCCCGGCCAGCAACTGCCGGTAGAGCGCCGAATACCGGGCGGCGGAACTCCTCCACGAGAAGTCTTGCGCCATCCCGCTCCGCATCATGGCGCGCCAAGCATCCTGGTCGGCAAACGCCTGGGCGGCCGACCGGACTGCGTCCAAGAGCGCCTTCCCGGAATACTCCGCGAACTTGAACCCGGTGTCATCTTCGATGGTATCATCCAGGCCGCCGGTGGCCCGCACTACCGGAACCGTTCCATATCGCAAGCTGTACATCTGGTTCAATCCGCAGGGTTCGTAGCGGCTGGGCATCAGGAACAGGTCCGCGCCGGCTTCGATGCGGTGAGCCAGCGCGTTGTCGAAGCCGATGCGCACGGCGATGTGCCCGGGGTGTTCGGAAGCCATCCGGAGGAAGAAGTCTTCATACTCCGGTTCGCCGGTTCCAAGGGCCACGAGGCAGATGCCCTCGCCGGCGATCTCGCCCGCCACTTCCGCCAGAATATCAGCGCCCTTCTGGAGCGTGAACCGTGAGACCATTCCGATGAGCGGGCCATTCATGGCATCCGGAGGCAGGCCGAATTCCTCGATCAGTTGCCGCTTGCAGGTCCGTTTCCCGCCCAGATCGTCGGCAGAGTAGCGGGCGGGGATGAGCGGATCGGTTTCCGGATTCCACTCGGCGTAGTCGACGCCGTTCAGAATGCCGGTAAGCACATTGGCGCGAGCGCGCAAAGCTCCGTCTAGACCCATGCCACACTCGGGTGTCTGGATTTCGCGGGCATAGGTGGGACTGACCGTCGAGAGCGCGTCCGCGAATTCGATGCCGCCCTTGATGAAGCCGATGCGGCCGAAGAGCTCCATGCCATCGGGCCCGGAGATGCCGGCGTCCAGCCCCACCTCGGCGAGGGCGGTCTTGGGGAACAGGCCCTGGTAACCCAGGTTGTGGATGGTGAACAGCGTCTTGACGCCGAGGAAAGTCGGGTCGGAGGCGAAGGTGGTGCGCAGGTAGGCGGGAACCAGCCCAGATTGCCAGTCATGGCAATGGAACACGTCGGTGCGGAAGAGAAACCGGGCCACCGCCAGCGCGGCGCGGTCCAACACCGCGAAGCGGATATGGTTATCCGGGTAGTCCACACCCGATTCGCCGTAGAAGCCTTTGCGTTCGTAAAGCGCCGGGCAATCCACCAGGTAGAACGGAAACTCCGCCGGGGCCTGGTAGATGGAGATGTCATACCGCGCCGGCCCAAACCGTACGGCAAGGCGATCGTAGGCGCGCCGCGCGCTCTTGAGATCGATGGAGGCGTAGCGCGGAATCACCACCGCGACCTCGTCGCCAAACGCGCGGAGGGCGGAGGGGAGAGCTCCGACGACGTCCGCTAGGCCCCCCGTTTTGGCGAGCGGCGCGGCCTCCGAGGAAACCATCAAAACGCGGGCCACAGAGGAATTGTAGCAAGCCTCCGATGACATGATTGCCTCTGAACGGCGATCATGGCGCCACCCGAAGAGGTCCTCGCCAGACTACGTGAAAGGATTGTCATGTTCGCGGCATCTCATTTGTCGGGAGATGCCGCCGAAGACAGTGGAGCTGCGGGCGCCTCGGGCTGTGGCGGCGCCGATTCGCAGCCGTTGAGCTTCGTCATCACGTTGAAGTACAAGCAGAGGGATGCGGTTCAACCTCCCTGGTGGTCCCATATCGGGACTACCGGCACCGCAGCGCCCGAATCCGGGGGGTTTCCGAGTAGGGCGTAATTCGGACAGAGCACATGTACGAGGTGGCGACTCTTCGCTCGGGTGACATCCGCAGGGAAGAAATCTTTCAGCTCTTATGACCTGCTAGAATACTGAACGGGCTCCGCATGTGACGACTACAATATGGGACAGCATCCTAGACTGGGGTGGCTCATGGAACGGCTCTGCCCTTAACGTGTAGTCTGGAGTAGGAGATAACTCCTACACCGCTGGGGCGTATGCTGGCCGCGAAAGAGTGGCTTGGAAGAAAGGGACAAAGTGGGAACGACTCCAACCAAGGACGGAACGTGGGTCTGTGGTAAGTGTAACATCGTCGTCTCTACCGGAGGGCAAATCCTCCCTGGCGGAGCTAAGGTGTACTGTGAGAAGGGGCACGTAGCGCAGAAGTGCCCTCGAAATAGGCTTCAGAGTTTCGTGGGGTTGCTTTCCGCCGCTGCCCTCGGCACTTTGTTCGTCGAGTACGGCGTGCTCTACCAGTACGTCTTTGTTCCCATATTTGGGAGGCCAAGGACGACGGTGTGGCCATGCGGGGTAAGCCTCGTTCTCGCATGCCTAATCGCCGGTTTATTCCTCCGTGACGCTGTCAAGCTCTTTCGGAACGGATATCCCTCGACCTTGATCGCTTGGAACTATGTCGCAGTAGCCGCAGGTGTACTCATGTTTCCCCTGATGTGGCTCTTACAGATTTATGTTGACGCCGCAAGAGCTCGCGGTTTTTGATGCCATGGAAACGCTTGGTTCGCGCGCTAGCGCAGAGTGATGCGTCGGCCGCCGGTGAGGAGGTCGGCGGTCCAGCGGGGTCGTATTCGGAACCACGTTGGATTAGCGCTCGACGGAACCTCCGCGCCGGAACTCTACCTCGTGATCGATTCGGTCTGCCCGGACACGAAACACCGCCGGGGTTCCGCGGCTCCTATTCCTGGTGATTAACAGCTTGTTGCACAAATTCCCTGTAATCGTAATTTCAGGTTGTTCTGGGGCTATCGAACCATCAGCCGAGGTTGTACCGTCCTTCCTGGGGTATGTTATTTGGTGCCTTCGCCAGACCTGGGATATCAACCGAGGTGGTTCGCCTTGATAAACGCCTCGGCATAGGAATGACTCGCGAAACGGAAGGTTGAAGGGACCCGCATCTTCACCGCGCACCCCTGCGAGACACACGACGGTTTCTTCAACTTCTCAACCCGCCTAAGATCCACAGAGGCAGGGACAGCAAAGGCGGCGACCGCTGCTACGGCGAAAGCCCATCCCCACAGGGTGTTTGAGCCGGCGAACTCCCCCGAGGCCACGATAACGAGCAGCCAGAATATGCCTATCTCGATCTTTGTCGGCTTGCGCGGCCAGTGATCCCTGCATTTGTAACAGTACGGCACATTTATCGATTCGTATTGCACCAGATGGAGGCCAGTACCGCCGCCACCCTTCCTTGCGCCTATACGGATGCTCGACTTCGCACCACCACGGCAGCACGGGCAAATGCCAGGAAAGATGATCCTGTCGGGGTGAGCCGATACCCATTTGATTGCCTTCTCCCTTCGCCGCGCGGTCGTGTCATCGGTGGTCATGGACTTGCGCAGCATGGCGGCAGGTTTCCCTCGTTCACCGCCGTCTGCCGGAGTGGGCTCCGAAGATGGCGCTCCCAATGCAGGCGAGGAAGGCGAGGATTGACTTGATTCCGGAGTAGTGCCGCCGACGCTCGGAGCCTGGCAAGCTCGACTTGCCCGCGACAATCGATCCACTTCTCGACGGACGACGGACAAGCGTAGCCCCTGTGCGCGTAGGACCTCGGCGGCGAAAGATTCGTCGGCCCGCAGCAGGCCCAACAGCAGATGCTCGGTTCCGAGGTGTTTGTCCGACAGGCGTTGGCCTTCCTCGATCGCAAGGGCCAACACACGGATTGCGGACTTGCTCAGACTCGGGTCCCCCGCCGGAGGTATCGCTTAAACGGCGGCACTGCGCGCTTGAGTTTCCTGGCGGATGGAATCCTCGACGGCGCGCGAACGCAGAAACCCGCGGAGTCGGACCTGGAGCGCTACTTCCAGGTTTCCCCGCCCGCGATTCACGAAATGGTCAAGACCCTGGAGCGCAACGGCCTCGTCGAAAGAACCCCTGGGCAGGCCCGATCCATTCGCCTCCTGGTACAACCGGAGCACGTGCCGCGATTGGAGTAGTACGCGCTATGAAACCAACATCTGGCCTGACATCCTACAAAACCGCGCCGGCCACGGCCTCCAGAAAGCGGCGCGCCACGCGCGGAGCGTCGAACTGCTCGACCCACCGCGCGCCGGTCGAGCCGATCGCAGCGCAGGTTTCGGGGGAGCGATAGAGCGCTTGGATGGCGGCGGCCAGCGCTTCGGGGCTATCGGGCGCGACCAGCACTGCATGCGGCGCCACCTCCGGAATGGCGGCCGCGCGCGAGGCGACAATGGCCTTGCCCGCCGCCATGGCTTCCAGCAGCACGATGCCGAAGCCTTCCTGAACGCTGGGCAGGCAGAAGAGATCCGCGCGGTTGTACTCGGCCAGGAGTTGGGCGCGCGAAATGTCGCCCAGCCACACCACCGTGCGGTCGAGCTTCAACTCGCGCGAAAGCCGGTCGAGCGCCGGGGCGCATGGACCACTGCCGGCGATCCGCACTTCCAGGCCGGGGATGCGGCCAGCTAGTGCCTGGGCCGCGCGCAGCAGCACGTCCACGCGCTTGCGCAGGTAAAGCCGGCCGACGAACAACACTGTGAACCGCAGCGAATTCGCCGGGTGGAGTTCGAGCAGGCGGCGCCATTCGCCGAGATCGATCAACTCGGGCACGATGGCCGGGAACTCGCGCAAACCGTACAACTCCCGCGCGCGTTCGCTGGAGTAGTGGCTGGTCGCCAGAACACGGGCCGCGCGCTCCACGTGCAGCCGCTCGCAGCGCGCCTGCACGGACATGGTGAGGCGCGTCAGGCCGGATTCGAAGCGGACCTCGTCGGCAATGACGCCCTTCAGCGAGGCCACGTGCGACGGGCTCCTGGCGATCCGATAGCCATCCATATCGAAGCCGACGGTGAGATCGAAGTCCGGCGCGGGACGAAGCCACCGGTTGAACCACAGGCGCTCGGCTGTATACACTGGCAGCCGGACGCGCGGGGTAGAGAACTCGACGGCGTGGCCCAGGCGTTCGAGCGCCTTTGCCAGGACGCGGATCCCGACGTAGGTGCCGCTGCCGCGCTGGATATCGAGCGGAGTGGAAGTGAGGAATCGGATTCGCATTACTTCACGCTCAGGAGACTGTCCCGCTGGTCGCCTCGCTGGCGGTAGACGGCCATCCACTGGGCGGCCCGCACGTTGTCCCCGGCGATGGCCAACACTCGCGATACGCTGCGCGCGCAGCGGGCGAATCCGCCGTGCTCGAGCGTGACCTGGCACTGCATCTCCATCGCCGAGAGCGCTTCCAGCGAATTCAGCGGCTCGACCCCTTCGGGGACGCTCTTCACAAAGATCACCGATTGCGCGTCCCGGTAAATCAGCTTCCAGGTCTTCTGCGACGGGTCGGAAAGCGATGCCGGCAGCAGGTACGCGTCGCCCAGTCCATCCAGCATGGGCATCACAATGAGGTCGATTCCGTACTGTGCCAGCAGTTCCTGGCCGGAAGGCCCGCCCGTGGAATCGGCATTGTAGGCGATTCGCTTGAAATCGGCGGCGACCGATTCATTGAGCGCCCGCCCGTCTATAAACACCTTCAGATCCGGCGCCAGGCGCCAGATCAGATAGCCGCCGGCATCGTAGGTGTTCAGCATCCGGCCGCGGATGTGGTGCGCCAACAGGAAGTCGGCGGCGCCGGAAGGCAGATCCCATTCCTGCACTCCGTAAAGCGGCGGGCGGGGAAGAATCGCCCAGCACTGGTAGGCGAGGAGCACCGCCGCAGCAGCATCCACCAGAACCGGCAAGCGCCACTTCCACGGGAGATACGAGAATAGGATCAGCGGGCCGACGATGCCGATCAGAATTATGTTCCGCGCCGCGCTGAGCGCCGCCGCCGCAAAAACCAGATACAGCAGCCAGTCCGATATGCGCACTCTCCGGCGAGCCCACAACAGCACCGCGGCGGTCCCATAGAGGACGAGCGTAAAGGCCGAAACTTCCCAATAGTTGGGCCGCTGCCACTCGAGGATGCGCATTTGCAGGGGGCTGTGCCGGTAGAGCAGCAGCACCTGGAAGACGCGGTAGCCATTGGGATTGAGGCCGGAAGCCAGCAGGGATGCCGCGGTCGCCAGGAAGAGTTGCCGCTCATAGCGGCGCATCAGCACGGCCTCGGCACAGTAGGCTCCCATCACCACCCAGCCCAGGAAGAAGCCGCTATGGCAGTTCGCCCAGACCAGAAACATCGGCGGCAGCAGCCACAGATGGCGGCGGCTCTCCAGAATGAGGAGTGTCACTCCCAACAGGAAGTAGGTGATCAGATAGGGCCGGTCTCCGGTAAGGAACGAGGCCACTGGGGCAACCGCGAGCGCCGCGCAGATGGCGCGGTAAAACCCGCCGCAGCGCCGGTACACCAGAAGCCCGACAATTCCGCACAGCCCAGCCAGCAGGATCTGGCGGAAAAGAATCACCCCGGCCGAGCCGCCCGCGCTGTAGACCAGGTAGAAGACGATCTGGGCCAGCCATTCGTGCGTCAGGTTGAAGTAGCGCGTGATGTCTTCGCCCGGGTACGCCGGTTTGCCCATGTACGTGGTATAGGCGAAAGGGTCCGGAACGGGCAGTGCATGGTGCTGCCAGATGTATTGCCCCGTCTTGAGGTGCCACCAGAAGTCCGTCCGGCCGATGGTGCCGTAGAACCAGTTGAAGACGATCAGCGAGGCCAGAAGCAGCACCAGCCTGCGCAGCCAGGGCCGTGCCGCGTCCATGGCCGATACGGTGGGCGGCTTCGGGCGGCGCGCGGTTTTGGGCGGCACAATTCCATCATGCCATTGCAGGGGCCCGCGCAGGCTTTCATGGTTCGTTGTGCAAGATCGAACTGGAAGCAGCCAGACGCGTGGCAGCCAGCATCGGTGTGGAGCGCCACCTGGTGGTGAGCATCGGCCTGGCGCCTACACACCGGGTGTGTCCCCGGCCACGTCCTCAGGCAGTTCATCTGGTCCTTCCGCCAGTGCCCCTGACGGCTGTCGTTGCACTATTAATTGTTCGCCTGCTACCTCGATGACGAGTTCATCGTCATGCATGCTAAAGGTGATGTCTGGGAGATTTTCCGGGGCGTCCGTCAGTAGTGCCTCAATCGGAACATGTACGTACTTGGAAATAAACTTCGCCATGGTCCGGCCGGCCATGCTCTCAAGGTGGTCCCAGGCATCCTGTCCGACGTAGGATTCTCCATCCGCGTCGGTAAATGTCTTGCGAAGGACCGCCAGCTTTGGGTTATCTGTCGGATCTAACACGATCAGGACCGGCGTGTAGCCACTGGCGCGGCAATCCTCGGGGAAGTCCAGTTCCTCTTGACAACGGCCTTGCCCAGATGCGGCAATCGTCACGCGAAGCTTGATCTCATATGCACGCTTGTCAATCTCTCGAACGCAATCCACTTGGCGCCCGCGGCCGTCGTCCTTGCGCTTAACCGGACTTCTCTTCGCCGACACGGCCACGCCGCCTATTGCGTTAGCGATAATGGGTTCAAACAAGTAGCCAGTTTCCTGCCCGGCCCGATTGTCAATGTCGAATATCCACTTGCGCCAGAACAGAAGACCGGCGAGGGCGTGTGGATGTAGAGAACCGAATTGTAGCAGTCCACGCGGCCCTACTTGGTCAATTGTCGGAACAGGCTGCGCTTGCAGGATTCGGTCATATTTCAACCGTGCTCGGTGTAAGGTCGCAAGGCAGACGAAATAACTGTCCGCATCGGCTCTGAGTTTTATCAACCGTTCGAAGGCGTCTAAGAAGTTGACATCAGATAGTCGCAGCGACGTCAAGGGCGCGGTCCCGAAGAACGGGGTCGGGGGCACACGGAATTCAGGAAACCGTCCCCGCAAACCGAGATCGTCGGCCACGACACTAACCAAATAACTGCACACCTCGTCGTCGAGCGGCGCCGCCATTTCGCTGTTTCCAACCGCCTTGACCTTAGCAATCAGAGTCTTCTGTATCTGGGTCAATGCCATAAGGGCTCCTGCTCGGGCTGCGGCTGCCGGGAGAACGTTCCAAGCACCCGTTCCGTCACTTCGCGCAATACAGGGCTGTACCCATCGGCGACTGATGGGACAAATGACAACAAGTCGCCGGGCTTTTCACCAAGAACCGGCGGCGAATCTAGGTCTACCAGCAATTGTGCAGCGATGACATGTGCCAATCTGGGTGGTACGGCGTTCCCGATCAACTGACCCTGGTCCGACGGAGTGCCTCGAAAGTGAAACTCATCCGGAAACGTTTGCAGTCGCGCACACTCTCGAATTGTCAGCGGCCTGTGCTCATAAGGATGTAGAAATTCGGAACGTGCGCCGGCCGTTATCGCCTTTGATGGCTCGTCAGGTCGTAGCCGCCGAACACCGGCGGGGGCGCCGCCGCGCCGTTCTGTCGGTGTGCCGTCCATGACGCGCCTGAACGCGCGCCTGCGATAGCTGTCATGGTGCAGGTCTTCGGGCAGATCGCGCATCGTGTCGCCGGGCTTCAAGGCCATGGCCCTTTTCAAATCAAGTCCGCCTAGGGGCTTGTAGTAATGGCCCTGAGGAACACCTGGTGGCTCAGTCGCAGCGGTTGGCAAGTTGCGCAGCGCCTCTTCCAGCGTCTCTGTGTCAGGAAGGTGCTTTGCCGGGCGGCGTGCCCCGGGAGCGCCGAAAGCGGTGTGTGTCGGTTCAGGAAATGTGGGATCCCAGCCAAGACCTCCGATCGCAAGGACGCGTTTCCGATGCTGCGGTATACCGTAGTTTGCTGCGTTGATCTTGCGAACGTGCAAACGATAGCCAGCGCGGATGACTGGTTCGAGCAGGTCGAAAACGTAGCTCCCCGAGTCTGTGGTCAGAAAGCCTTCCACATTCTCGAAAACAAACGCAAGTGGGCGATAATGCACTACGTGACTGGCGAATGCGCTCACTAAGGTGTTTCTGGCATCGCCCGGTTTGCGCATTCCTGCGGAGGAGAATCCTTGGCACGGTGGGCCGCCGACGATCACATCGGCTTCGGGCAGCGATATCAGATGTGAGAGATCGTGGTTGATGGCGTGTCGCCCCAAGTTGGCGCGGTACGTTTCGACCGCAGCATCGTGGAGATCCGCAGCGATGACCGTTTCGAACCCCGCCTGTCGGAAGCCGAGCGACAAGCCGCCAGCGCCGCAGAACAGGTCCGCGACCTTAAAGGTCCTTGGCATTTGAAACCCCCAGTTTAAATGGTTGCGCATCCCCAGCGGTACTCTCTGTCAGCTATTCTTTGTGCATGGAGCGAGAACTTCGACGCCACCTGTTGGGGGGACGGTTTTCGAACGTCCCCGTGATTACTTCCAAGGTCATGCGCGCGGTTAAGGGCGAGGGCAATCGGACTACGGAGGCCCGTCTACGTCTAGCTCTGGTTCGCGCCGGGATCCGAGGCTGGATTGTCAGAGGATCGGGGCTGCCGGGAACCCCGGACTTCGTTTTTCGTCGTGAGCGCGTCGCCGTGTTCGCTGATGGATGTTTCTGGCATGGTTGCCGGTCCTGCAACCCGCGCCCGCCTCGTTCCAATGCTGCGTTTTGGAAGGCCAAGATGGACATGAACCGTGCCAAGGACCGGAGGCATTCGAGAGCACTCAGGCGCTCGGGTTGGACTGTGCTTCGAGTTTGGGAACACGATATTCGAGGACGCCTAGCCAAGGTCGTGGAGAGAATCGCAACGGCGCTCAGGAGTCGGGGGGGCGCCGAAAGTCAGGTCGGGCAGTCCCCCTGACGAGCCAGACAGACAGCCGGCGCGGAGGCGTGTGCAACGGTCGGCGGCACGAGGGTCAGGCCGCGCGAGGCGTTCCCTGCATCTCAGGGTTCGTTTGCTACCGCAATCCACGCACTTTTGAGGCGCCACCCAGGCGTTACACTAAAACCGGAATGCCGAAAGCGGTTTGCCTGTTGAGCGGCGGCCTGGACTCCTCCACCTGCCTGGCGCTGGCGCGGCGCGAGGGTTACGCCTGCTATGCGCTCTCGTTCGACTACGGGCAGCGCCACAAGATCGAACTGGAAGCAGCCAGACGCGTGGCGGCCAGCATCGGGGTGGAGCGGCACCTGGTGGCGACGATCGGCCTGGACGCGTTCGGCGGCTCGGCGCTCACCGGTGACTTGGCCGTGCCCAAGGCGCGCTCCACGGCGGAGATGAGCCACGGCATCCCGGTGACCTACGTCCCCGCTCGCAACACCATTTTCTTATCGTTCGCGCTGGCGTGGGCGGAGGTGCTGGAAAGCTCGGATGTCTTCATCGGGGTGAATGCCCTCGATTACTCGGGCTATCCGGACTGCCGGCCGGAATACATCGAAGCCTACGAGCGCATGGCTAACCTAGCGACCAAGGCGGGGGTGGAGGGCCGCACGCGCCTCAAGATCCACACCCCGCTGATTCGCCTGACCAAGGCTGAAATCGTGAAGCTGGGGCACGAGTTGGGACTGGACTTCAGCCTGACCTTCAGTTGTTACGATCCCGGTCCGGAGGGCCGGCCGTGCGGCCAGTGCGACGCGTGCCTGTTGCGCCGCAAAGGCTTCCAAGAGGCGGGAATTGAAGATCGCTGAGCTGTTTTACTCGATTCAAGGCGAAGGCTCGCTGGTGGGCGTGCCCTCGGTGTTCATCCGCACCAGCGGATGCAATCTGCGGTGCGCGTGGTGCGACACGCCGTACACCTCGTGGCAGCCCGAGGGCGCAGATCTCACGCTCGGCCAGATTGTGGATGAGGTGAAGGCGCACCCGGCCAGGCACGTGGTGGTGACCGGCGGCGAGCCGATGATTGCGCCCGAGATCATTCCACTCACCGAGCGGCTGCGCGGGCTGGGTTGGCACATCACCATCGAGACCGCCGGGACGGTCTTTCAGCCGGTGGCGTGCGACCTGATGAGCATCAGCCCCAAGCTAGCCAATTCAACGCCCAACGACCCCTGGGCCGCGCAGCACGACCGCCTGCGCATCCAGTTGGAAGTGCTCCTGGAGTTGATGGGCCGCTACCAGTATCAGCTCAAGTTCGTGATCGAAAAGCCAGGCGACCTGGACGAGGTACGGGCGCTAATTGAAGTACTGGAGGCGGATCGCAGCCGCGTGATTCTGATGCCCGAGGGCACGGACCGCGACCGGCTGCGCGAGCGCGCGGTGTGGCTGGCCGAAATCTGCAAGCAGGAAGGCTTCCGGTTCAGCCCGCGCTTGCACGTGGACCTGTGGGGCCACCGGCGAGGCGTGTAGGTCTACATCACGCGTCGGGCGCTTTCGCGGGCGCGCCCAGGTGAGACGCGATTTTGGTGGCTTCCTCGACGGCGCGCGCCAACACGGAACGGACCCTTCCATCTTCGAGTATGAGCAGACCGCCGATGGTGCAACCCGCGGGTGTGGTGACATCATCGCGCAGCGCCGCGGGGTGACGGCCGGTGGACTGCACCATTTTGGCGGAGCCAAGCACCGTCTGAGCCACCAGCGTGAGCGCCAGTTGGCGCGGCAGCCCAACCCTCACTCCGGCATCCGCAAAGGCTTCCATAATCAGGTACTGGTATGCCGGACCGCTGCCGCTCAGCGCGGTGATGGCATTGAAGTGCTTCTCCTCGACCGGGAGACACTTGCCGACGGCCTCGAAGATCTGTCGCGCACGCGCCAGGTCGTGGTCGGTGGCATTCTTGCCTCCGCAGACCACGGTCATACCTTCGCCAACGATGCACGGGGTATTGGGCATGGCGCGCACCAGGGGATTCCGGACGCCCAGAAGAGACTCGAGCCGTTCCGTTGAAACCCCGGCCAGGATGGAGATCAGCAATGTTCCGGGAGGCAACGCCGCCTTGACCAGCGCCGTCATGACCGCGGCCGCGTCGGCCGGTTTCACGCAGATCAGGATCAGGTCCGCAGTGGGCACGCGCCTGGGGAAATCGGTTTCGACGGGGATTCCCAAGACCCGGCTGGCGGTTTCGCACGTGGCGGCGTTCTTCTCGCCCGCCCAGACACGCTCACGGGCGATCAGCCCGCTGGCCAACAAGCCTTTGATGAGCGTCTGGCCCATGACACCGGCGCCAATGACACCCAAGGTCATTCCATCGGCAATGAGCGGGGCTTCCGCAGGTTGAGGTTTGCTTCGTTCTTTAGGCATGGACTGGTTTCACCACGATAGCACAAGAGAATTGGGCGCCGGATGGCCCAGGAACCAGCGACACAGCGAGTTGCATCCTCTGTTAAGCTAATCCTGAATGACAGTCGATGAGATCCGTGAACTGATCAACCTGGCGGCCGAAACCGGGATTGCGGAACTGGAGGTGCAGCGCGGCGAGAACCGCGTCCGCATCCGCCGCGCAGCTTTCGCGGCCCCCCAGGAATTCACCGTCGCTCCGACCCCCGGAGCGACCTACGCGCCCGCGCCCGCCACCGCAACCCCGCCGACCCCGTCCGAATCTGTCGAGGACAAAGACCGCGACAGGCCCGCCGACCCCAACCTGACGCTGGTGAAGTCTCCCATCGTGGGTACGTTCTACGAAGGCCCTTCGCCCGGAGCGGCGCCGTTCGTCCGTATGGGCGAGCGCGTCCAGCCCGGCAAGGTGCTGTGCATCATCGAGTCCATGAAGCTCATGAATGAGATCGAGGCCGAAATCTCCGGCATCATCGAAAGCAAGCTCGTCATGAACGGGCAACCGGTGGAGTACGGGGAGGCCCTGTTTGCCATCCGTGCGCTTTAGCAAGGTTCTGATCGCCAATAGGGGCGAGATTGCGGTTCGCGTCATCGCCGCTTGCAAGGAATTGGGAATCCAGACGGTGGCGGTGTATTCGGAAGCCGACCGTTACAGCTCGCACGTGCGTTTCGCCGACCAGGCCATCTGCATCGGCCCGGCCAAGAGCGCCCGCAGCTACCTCGACATCGCCTCCATCATCAGCGCCGCGGAAATCACCAACGTGGACGCCATCCATCCGGGCTACGGCTTCCTGAGCGAGAACGCGGGCTTCGCCGAGGTTTGCGAAGCCTCCCGCATCAAGTTCATCGGGCCGAGGCCCGAGGTGATCCGGCTGATGGGGGTGAAGGAGCGCGCTCGCGCGTTCATGCGGGACATGGGCGTGCCAGTGCTGCCCGGTTCGGCGGGGGTCCTCAAGAGCCCCGAAGAGGCGCTGGAGGTGGCCGCCGAGATCGGCTATCCCGTCATCCTCAAGGCCTCCGCGGGTGGCGGCGGGCGCGGCATGCGCATAGTCAACCGGGCCGAGGATCTGGCGCCGCTGTTTGCGCAGGCGCAGCAGGAGGCCGGCGCCGCGTTCAGCTCGGCCGACTTGTACCTCGAGAAGTTCATCGCCGCGCCGCGGCACATCGAATTCCAGATCCTGTGCGACGAGCATGGCAACGTCGAGATCCTGGGCGAGCGCGAGTGCACCATTCAGCGCCGGCATCAGAAGCTGCTCGAAGAGTCGCCATCGCCCGCAGTCAACGACCGGCAGCGCGCCGAAATCTCGACCGCCCTGAGAAAAGCCATCGCCGCCGCCGGGTACTCTAACGCCGGCACCGTGGAGTTCCTCATGGACGAGAGCGGCAAGCTCAACTTCATCGAGGTCAACGCGCGGGTGCAGGTGGAGCACCCCGTCACCGAATTCGTGACCGGCATCGACATCGTGAAGAGCCAGATCCGCATCGCGCAGGGTGAGCGGCTGCCGGAGATCCTGCCCGGCCCCGTCCAGTCGCGCGGCCACGCCATCGAGTGCCGCATCAATGCCGAGAATCCCGATACGTTCGTGCCTTCGCCCGGCCGCATCACCGGCTTCCACGCACCCGGCGGCATCGGCGTGCGGGTGGACACATTCGCCTACACCGATTGCGTGATTCCGCCGTACTACGATTCGCTGGTGGCCAAGCTCATCGCTTACGGCTCCGATCGTGGAGAGGCCATCCGGCGCATGCGGCGCGCGCTCGACATGTTCATCGTCGAGGGGATTCATACCTCGATCCCGTTGCATCGGCGTATCCTCGACGACCCCGATTTCCAGGCCGGCCGCTTCGACACCAATTTCATCAAGAGATTCCCGCCGGCGGCCAGGCCCGAGGGTGCGGAGTAGCAAACTGCTATGCGGCGAGCGTGGGTTCCAGCCATGGTTTGCACGCTGCTCGGGCTGAGCTGGCAACTGCTTACCGTGCACTACAACTACGGCGGCAACCTCACCGCCCTTTTCTGCACCGGCTCGAAGGTTCCTACGCCGCCATCCCTGGCCCGCGAACACATTTATGTCTTCCCCAACAGCGGCGGGTATGACGGGCAGTCCTACCACTACGTGGCCCACGATCCTTTGCGCCGAAGCGACATCGGCCGCGCGGTGCCCGACCCTTTGTTTCGCTACCCGCGGATTCTGCTCCCCGGAATGGCGTACCTCATGGCGCTGGGCCGGCAGCCGTGGATCGATGTCTCCTATGTCGCCTGCAACCTGGCGTTCCTGTTTCTGGGTTCCTGGTGGCTGGCGCTGCTGCTTATCCGGCTACGGATCCACCCCTGGTTCGCCGTATTCTACGTGCTGGTGCCCGCCTCGCTGATTTCCCTCGACCGGCTGGTCGTCGACCTGGCGTGCACGTCCCTGTGCCTGGGGTTCGCCGTGTACGCAAGTTCCGGCCCGAAATGGAAACTCTACGCCCTGCTGGTTGCGGCGGCCCTATGCCGCGAGAGCGGCTTTCTGCTGACGGCAGCGTATGCTTTGCACCTGCTGGCCCTGCGCCGCTTCCGCCTGAGCCTGCTGTTCACCACCGCCATTCTCCCCGCCGTGGCCTGGAACGCTTACGTCGTTTTGCGGATTCCTGGCAGCCCGGCGTTCAAACTGCTGTACCCGATCCCCCTGTGGGGGTTGATGCGGTCGCTGTGGCTCCCCACGTCCTATCCCTTCGGCCCGGTTACAAATGCCGCTATTCGGGCCTTCGATGGTGTGGAGCTGGCGGGCCTCACGCTGGCAATGGCGCTCGCCTTTCGCAACCTGCGCAAAGTCCTATTCGACCCGGTCCGCACGGCGTGTTTGCTGTGGGCCATATTCGGAATGACCTTCTCCGAGTTCTTCTGGACCGACTGCTACGCCGCCGCCAGGATCCTGTCGCCGCTGCTGTTGTTCCTGTTTCTGAGGAGCCTCTCCAGCGATGGGAAACTGGGACGGCTACCGCTGGCGATGGTGGTGCCGCGCGTGTGGCTGGAGATTACGCCGCAAGTCTTGGGAGTGCTTCGGGGGCTGTGGTAGCGAGGCTCTGCCTCGTTTTGCAGGGTGGTACCGCCTGTGATACCATTAAGACACGGCAAACGTAGCGAAGATTCTGAGCAAGATGCGGAACAATCCCCGCGACTGGCGGATTAAGGATCTGAAGGTGCTGGCGACTCACTTCGGTATCGCTTATCGGCAACACGGGACCAGCCACGTTACATTTCGGCATCCAGAGGCACGTGTCCTTCTCTCCGTCCCTGCCGCGCGTCCAATCAAGCCGGTATACATCCGCCGCTTCCTGGCGCTCATCGAGGCCAAGGAGGATGCAAAATGAAGCGAGAGAAACTGAGACTGGAAGATTACCCATTTGCCATTAGCCCGCTCACAACCGAGGATGGCGGCGGATATCTGATAGAGTTCCCCGATGTTCCGGGGTGCATTTCGGACGGAGAAACACCTGAAGAGGCTATCGCAAACGGTCGCGATGCGCTGAAGTCGGCATTGCTCGCAATGAAGGAATTCGGGGATCCGATCCCGCAGCCTGGTAGGACTGCGACCTCCAGCGGGCAATGGCGGCAACGCGTTCCGAAATCGCTCCATTCACGCCTTGCCGCGCGGGCCCGACAGGAGGGAGTAAGCCTCAACACCCTTGTGACCGCGATGATCGCAGAGGGACTCGGCAAGCGCAAGGCAAGGTAGGCTGGCATCAAGAGTTGGCTTGGCCAAGGGGAACCCGAATCAATGCTCTAATAAGGAAACGGCCGCCGCGGAATCGGGACCGAGGAACCACTCTTCCCTTTGCCCGCCTCCGGCTCTGTCGAAGCCGATGCCCGGGGCGGCTGGTAGTTTCCAAAATTCAGTTCGCTTTCGCTGAAGCTGAGCGAGCGGTCGAGCAGCATCTCGATGGTGGTGCCCTTGGCCAGAACCGCGTCCGGGCCCCGCGTCAGCAGCACGCCGGCCATCCCCGCCGCAGCGCCCGCCGCAGCGCCGATGCCCGCGCCCATGCCCAGGTGGCCCGCGGCGCTGCCCGCAATGACGCCCACCGATGCTCCCGCGGCCGCCCCCTCGCCCACGTTGCGGGCATCCCCAGCTTTGTTGCCCTCGCTCCTCACTATGCCTTCGTCGCGGTCCAGTTCTTCGTTCGAGCCCCCGTCCATGCCGCCAATGCGCGCCCGAAAGTCACGCGTCACGCCGTTAGGCAGGGTCAACGAGTCGAAGCGCACGTACAGTTCGCCGCGCCCCTTCATCCGACCCGGCTTCTTGACCTCGGTCACGGTACCGGCCACGTAGCTGCCCACCGGAATGACAATCCGTCCGTTCGCCAGAATCGGAAACGCGGTCTCAAGATACACGCGATCACCCACGGCCGAGTGCTTGGTGCTGATGCTATTGATCAGGCTCAACGGCACTTTGGTTCCGGCGCTGACGGTATACTCGGCGGCCTGTGGCACTTCCTGAGCCAGGCACACCACTCCCGCCGCGACAAAACCCACTGCAATCAAAGGCCGTAGGAACATCACCGTACTCCTCAACTGATTGTAGCCTATATATTTAACGTGTCCGAGCCGGATAAAGTTGCGCGCCTCCTGACTCGACCGCCAGTTTCAAGCCTGCCGGACTGGATTGGCCCGCAATCGCCACGCGGATCTCCGGGTCCGTGCCCGGATTGTCCGGCAGGACCAGGTTAATCTGGTAAAGCCCCGCCGTGCCGGGGCTCAGGCCGGCATACTGGATGCTCGCGGGATCGATCGCGGTCCCGCCCAGGTACACCTTCAGATCGCTCAGCTTCTGAATCAGCGCCGCACTCTGTGGGATCACCCCCGGCGCCGGATTAGGTTGAGTCATCCCCAACCCGCAGGCGTAGACCACGATGATCTCGCCTGCCTGGGCCGGCGAACCGGGCGCGACCAGGGAATTATCCGCGTGCGTCGCGATGACGTAGCCGGCGGCCGTCTGAAACAGCGCGGGCGCAGCATCCACCAGCGTCACGGTGATCTCCGGCCCGGTTACTCCTTCGCGAACCACCCGGACTATCACATCCCCGTCGATTTGGTTGCTGGGCACCAGGAAATTGACCTGGCTATCCGAGACGTACAATAGCGGCGCCGGCTCATCCAGCACATAAATTTGGGTGCCGTTGAGTGCCATCGGCAGGGTGTTGTTGACGATATCGTCAGCCGTTAGCCCCTGGGTCGACCACGCCAGACCCGAGCCGAAAATGCTGACGATGGAATTCGGCGCGAATGGGCCGGGAGTGTAATTGGATGCGTTGACCATACCGGCCGCGGAATAAGCCGGCGCTTGTCCCCAAGCGGCGCTCGAGAGCAGCACGGCGAGGACCAACCACGTTCGTAGCATTTATATGTAGTGCCCGCCACCCCGCTGAAATCTCGCGAGATTCGCGGGCGCTCGGGCGGTCCCGCCAAAAGCGGAACTTGCGGGTGTGCGTCTGCGTATTAGCCCAAGAGGCGCCACTGTGCTTCAAGACTTCATCTACGGTCTCAAACTCCTTTTCAGCGCGCTTTCACGGCCGCCGCGCTGCTGACGCTGGCTTTGTGCATCGGCGCCAATACCGCCATTTTCACGGTTCTCGAAAACGTAGTTCTCCGGGAGCTGCCGTTCCCTCACGCCGAGCGGCTGGTGACGATGTACAACAGCTACCCGGGCATCGGCGTCACCCACGGCGCGAACGGCGTCCCCGATTACCTGGACCGCCGCAAGATGACCAACGTTTTCAGCGAAGTGGCGCTCATGGGGGAAATGGGCTACGAAATTGGCACGGAGGGATCTCCGCAGCGCATCCTGGGGCGATACGTGACACCCTCATTCTTCCAGGTGTTGGGAGTGCGGCCGCTCATCGGGCGCACGTTCACCGAAGAAGAGGCCGTCCTTGGCACGGCGAAGGTCGCGATCCTCACCGAAGGTTTGTGGAAGGACCTGTTCGCCCGCGACCCGAATGTGGTGGGCAAGGATATCCGGCTAAGCGGGGCACCCTATCGAATTGTGGGCGTGATGCCGGCCACCTTCGGGATCCCCGGAGACGACGACGTCCTCATCTACGCCCCGTTCCGCTTCACGCCAGAGCAGACCAGCGACCAGGCCCGGCACAGCAACAACTGGGGGATGATCGCGCGGCTGAAGCCCGGCGTCACTCTGGCCCAGGCGCAGGAGCGCATCAACGACCTGAACCGCCGCAACCTCGATATCCTTCCCCAGCTTCGCCAGTTGATCATCAATACGCGTTTCGCCACCAAGGTGATCGGCTTGAGGGACGATCTCACACGCGATATCCGGCCCACGCTGTATCTGCTGCAAATCGTGGTCGCGGTGGTACTGCTCATCGGCTGCGTGAACCTGGCCAACCTGATGCTGGTGCGGTCGAACGTGCGCATGAAGGAGTTTGCCATCCGCTACAGTCTGGGGGCCGGCCGTTGGCGGCTGGTCCGCCAGTTGCTCACCGAAAGCGTGGCCCTGGCACTGATGGGCGGAGCGCTCGGAATCGCCGTGGCCTACGGCGGTGTGCGCCTGCTTTCCTACCTGGGCGCGAAAGACCTGCCGCGGGGCGCGAGCATCGGGATCGACCCCGGCGCGCTGGCCTTCACCGCCGCCATCGCTCTCGTCACCGGCATGGTGTTCGGCGGCGTGCCTCTGGTGCACGTGCTGCGCCGGGATCTGAACGCGGTATTCCGCGGCAACGAGCGCACGGGAACCGCCGCGCGCGGCGCAGTCTGGGTCCGCTCGGTGCTGGTGGTATGCCAGTTCGCCTTCGCGTTCGTGCTGCTCATCGGAGCGGGGCTGCTCACCATGAGCTTTGCGCGGCTGCTTCGGGTGGACCCGGGATTCCAGCCGGAGAACGTGGTCACGGCGCAGGTTGCTCTGCCGCAGGTTCGTTACGGGGATGACGCCCGCGCGCGGAATTTCCTGGCTGACCTGCTCCAGCGGCTATCCGCGATTCCCGGCGTGCGCCACGCGGGCGCGACGACGTATCTGCCGTTCAGCGGCAACAACAACTCCAGCGTCATTATGATCGTAGGCCACGCCCTCGCGCCGGGGGAGAATCCTCCGGTACCCGGCTGGAACACCGCGACGCCGGGCTATTTCCAGGCCATGCGCATCCCCCTGATTCAGGGCCGCGACATCTCCGATTCCGACGGTCCCGAGGCGCAGAAGGTCGTGATCATCGACCAGTTCCTGGCGCGCAAGTATTTCCCCAAAGGCGACGCCATCGGCAACAGGATCAACCGCGGGATCGAGGTTCCGGGAAACCCGCAAAAGCCCGACGAGTGCACCATCGTGGGCGTGGCTGGCAGCGTAAAAACCGGCAACCTGGCCGAGAGCAACCCCGTGGGGCAGATCTACTTTTCTTACAGACAGTACGTGCCGCGAAATGTGCACCTGGTGTTGCGGACCGAGCGCGACGACCCGCAACTGATTGCCGCTATCCGCCGCACGCTTCACCAGGCGGACCCGGAGATGCCGTTGTTCGACGTCAAGACCATGCCCGAACGGCTGGCGGCTTCGTTAAGCAATCAGCGCGCGGCTATGGGGCTGTGCCTGATCTTCGCGGGCCTGGCGGCGCTGCTGGCGGCCATCGGCATCTATGGCGTGCTGGCATACTCGGTCTCGCAGCGCACGCGCGAATTCGGCATTCGCGTAGCCCTGGGCGCGGGTGGGCGGGAACTGGTCGGCATGGTGGTAGGGCAGGGCCTGCGCATGGCCGCCTTCGGACTGGCGGCGGGCGCCGCGGGCGCTTTCGCTCTGACGCGCATGATGTCGGCCTTGCTATTCGCTGTCCGCCCGTCGGACCCGGGGGTGTTCCTGGCAGTCGCGGCAGTGCTCGGGGCGGTGGCCTCGGTCGCCTCATTGATCCCGTCGGCCCGCGCCGCCCGCATTCCGGCTGCGGTGGCACTGCGCTACGAATAACGCTTGGACCACCTCCGGCATTCCTGGCATACTGAAAGAAAGCACCGACAAGAAGCCGTGATGGCAGTCAGCGCACATTTCGATGGCAAGGCCATCATTCCCGATGAGCCACTCGATCTGCCTCCCAATCAAACCTTGATCGTGCAGATCGAGTCGGTGGGATCGCGCGAGACCGCGGACGAGTCGGCCTTGGCCTGGCTCGCCGCCAATGCGGTTGAGAACGATGTGCTGCCCACGGATCTGGCCGATCGACACGACCATTACCTCTACGGCTGTCCCACGCAGGACAGGCAGCGGTAGTGGCGACCTACTTTGCCGATACTTCCTACTGGATGGCGCTTTCGCGCAAGCGAGACCAGCATAATCGGCAAGCGGCCGCATGGAACCGGTTCGTGATCCGGACCGGGAGCGTCATCGTGACGACCGAAGCCGTTCTTTGGGAGTGGCTGAACGCCTTCTCCGACGCGAGCACCCGCGCCGTTGCAGCCGAGGGCTACCGCCGAGCCCGGCCATCGCCGGGTCGTTGGAAGTACGACTTCAGCCCCAGACAGTGACAGGCGTAGTTTTCAATCGGGCGAACGTGCGGTCCCCTCAACGGGGCTGCTGTTTGCGCCGCAGCACCAGCA
>Ga0181518_10001063_pt1 | contig 28793 bp, 28 predicted proteins | sample PEATcosm2014_Bin_28_FD_119751 | JGI IMG/M metagenome (GOLD analysis project Ga0181518, IMG submission 119751) | Peatland microbial communities from MTU Mesocosm Facility, Houghton, MI, USA - PEATcosm2014_Bin01_60_metaG | ecosystem: Environmental > Terrestrial > Soil > Wetlands > Peat | place...
AAGCCCTCGAAACTGTGCGACAGCCTGGCTTCCGCAGTGCTCCTCGGCTCGGCCGCCTAAAAAAAGCGGCCACGAAGCCCAGGGGAGAGGGGACGATGACTAGTAAACTGCCAAACTCCAGTGCGTGCGGAGTACCGCACGCCATGGGCGGGACGCCCATGCTACCTCTTATTGCTGTTGCTGGACTTCCTGCTGCTCGGCCAATTCGCGGAGGGCGGCGGCGCCGGTGGCGAAGGCGGGGATTTCCAGGGACTGCATCCGCTCGGCGGCCAGCTCGGGCGGGATGGCGGGCAGTTCCTCGCTCTTGACGGCGACGTCGATGGTTTCGCTGGCGTTGCCGCGGTAGACGCCGCGGTTGGGGGGGACGTCGCGGAAATCGCGGCCCACCGCCACCTTGACGAAATTTCCGCCGATGACGCAGTTGTTGGCGGCGTCGAATCCGACCCAGCCGGCCGAGGGGAAGAGCATTTCGCACCAAGCGTGCGTCTGGGTATATCCACGGTATTTGTCCGCATCGGGATGGATGAACCCGCTGACGTAGCGTGCGGGGATTTTCAGCACCCGCGCCAATGCGATCATCAGATGGGTGAAATCCTGGCAGACGCCGTAGCCCGTCGTCAGGATTTCGGTGATCGGGCTGGCGGCGTTGGTGATTCCCTTGCGGTAGGTGAATTTGTCGTCGATGAGATGGAGCAGGCGAAGCGCCAGTTCGCCGGCGCTGATCCCGTCCTTGGGCGCAACCAGGTTGGCCAGGTCGTGCAATTGCGGGCAATCGATGATCGGGCCGCCGAATTGCAGGAAATCGTAAGCCGTATAATCGTACGCCTCTGGGGGAACGGGCCAGACGTCGACAAATCGCTCCGGCTCCTTGCGCGGCCGATCGGTCTCGACGACGCTGGTGGCGACGATGGAAATCTGCCGGTGAAACATGTTCACGCTGAAGGTATGAACCGTGTTGTCAAGCCAATCGAAATAGCTGTTGACGGTCGTAGGCGGCCCGATCGCCAGGTCGAACGACAACCGATGCTGATCCTGTTCCTGCCGCGGAACCATCCGCAGTTCCATAGTCGATTCGCTGATGAAATCGGAGTAGCGCAGGTCGGTTTGATGGGTGATTTTTAGAAGCATGGGAGGCGTTTCCGGGTCAAAAGGTCAATGCATAAAATACGATTGCTGGACGGCGACGGCGGCGTCGTGAACGGCGGTCTGGATGCGTTGGAGATAGCTGGGAATTCCCTCGGCGAGGATTTCGGACAGTTCGGCGTATTCGAGCTGGGCGTCGAGTCGGCCGAGGATTCGCTCGGTGGGATCGATCACGTTGCCGCGCGATCCCACGCGGATGGCGTTGATCGCCGCCAGCGCGCCCGAGATGCTGAAACGGACGCTGCGCGGAAAGCTGCGCTCCAGGATGAGGAATCCGGTGACGCGAGTGGGGTCCATGTCGCCCAGATAGTTGCGGCGATAGGCCTCGATCGAGCAGCAGCTCCGCAGCACCGCCATCCAGTGCAGGTTGCGCAGCGTGCTGTCGAAGATCTGCTCGTTGGACTTGAGGATGTCGTATTTGGTCTGGATCACCCGGCAGGTGACGTCGGTGCGTTCCAGATACTTGGCCAACTGCGCGAAGAGCCAGCGCTGATCGTGCGGGAGGGTTTGATCGGTCAGACCCTGGAAGAGCATCGACCCGGTCATCACGGAGCGGAAGAGATCGTCGGGGGATTCGTCGAAGCGGCCCGGCGTGTCGTCGCCGCGCAGCGACCAGTAGAGCGCGTTGAGGTTTTCCCACATCTCGGCGGAGATGTTCTCGCGGATTCCGCGGGCGTTTTCGCGGGCGCGCGTCAGGCAATTGAGAATGCTGTTGGGATTGTCGACGTTGAAGGTGAGATATTGCCCGACGCGTTGGGCGAGGTCCGGCCCGTCGGGAAGCTCGGGAAGGCGGAGTATCGTCAGGAGGCTTTGCCATTGCCGAGCCTGAAGCGCCGGGGCAAGGTCCCCCACGTCGATCAGGAGGTTGGAATTGACCAGAAGCAGGCGCGAGACGTGCTCGGCGCGCTCCATGTAGCGGGCCATCCAATACATGGCGTCGGCATCGCGCGCGAGCATGGGCCGTTCCGGCTTGAGCGTCGTCGGCGCGGCGATGCCGAACGTGCTCGGCGAAGGGGCGGCGGATTTTTCGGCGGCGGCGGTCATCACTCTTCCTCCAGGACCCAGGTATCCTTGCTTCCCCCGCCCTGGCTGCTGTTCACCACCAGGCTCCCCTTTCTCAGGGCGACGCGCGTCAGGCCGCCGGGCATCACGATCACCTTTTGGCCGTACAGGATATACGGCCTCAGATCGACGCGCCGGCCCTCGAAGTGGTCCTCGACCAAACTGGGATGCTGGCTCAATTGAATCACGGGCTGGGCGATGAAGTTGCGCGGATCGGCGTTGATCTTTTCGACGAACAACGCCCGCTCCTCGGCCGACGCCTGATGCCCCATCAGCATTCCATATCCCCCGGATTCGTTGGTGCTTTTCACGACCAGTTGGTCCAGGTGCTCCAGAACGTATTTGCGGTCGGACTGGCGGGCACAGATGTACGTGGGCACGTTGGGCAAAATCGGGTCCTGGTTGAGGTAAAACTTGATCATGTCGGGAACGAAGGGATAAATGGCCTTGTCGTCGGCAACGCCGGTGCCGACGGCGTTGACCAGCGCCAGGTTGCCGACGCGATAGGCGTTCATAAGCCCCGGCACTCCCAGCACGCTGTCGGGCCGGAAACAGAGCGGATCGAGGAAATCGTCGTCCACTCGCCGATATAAAACGTCGATCCGGCGCAGCCCCGCGGTCGTCCGCATGTACAAAAATCCTTTGTCCACGACCAGATCGCGCCCCTCGACGAGTTCGATCCCCATCTGCCGCGCCAGAAAACTGTGCTCGAAATAAGCCGAGTTGTAGATTCCCGGCGTAAGGATGGCGATGCCGGCGTCATCGGCATAATGGGGCGCGATGTACTTCAGGACTTGCAGCAGGTTGAACGGATAATCCTCGACCGCCCGGACGCGGTAGGCGCTGAACAGCGACGGGAAGACGCGCTTCATCACCGCGCGGTTTTCCAAGACGTAGCTCACGCCGCTGGGCGTGCGGCCGTTGTCCTCCAGAACGTAATACTTGCCGTCCTGGTCGCGGATCAGATCGGTCCCGCAGACGTGAATGTAAATGTCGCGCGGAACTCTGACGCCGAACATCTCGCGCCGGAACATTTTGGCGCCGTAGATCAGCTCGGGCGGAATCACGCGTTCCTTGATAATGCGCTGTCCGTGATAGACGTCCTGGCAGAAGAGATTGAGGGCGGTGATGCGTTGGACCAGTCCCCGCTCGATGACGTCCCACTCATCCGCCGGGACAATGCGCGGAATCAGATCGAAGGGAAAGATTTTCTCCACGCCGCGCGTGTCGCTGTAGACGGTGAAGGTGATCCCCTGATTGCGGAACAAGACGTCGGTCATTCGCCGGCGTTTTTCAAACGCGGACTGTCCCAGCCCCTTGAGGCGGCTGACGAGGGATTTGTAATGGGGACGCGGCTGTCCTTCGACGGCGAAAACTTCGTCGAATAGCCCGTCAACCTGATAATTGTCGAACATCGCCGGGGGTCCAATCTCCCGTTCCATACCGCTGCCGAGGGCAGATTCTAGGGACTCGCGCGGGTCAGGCAAGCCCTGACTAGGTTTCCATTCGCCAGGCAAAACGGAAGAGCTCACGCAGAGGCGCAAAGGCGCAGAAAAGAAGTAGGAGAAGCAAAAGATTTTGTTTTTCGCATTCCTCTGCGCCTTTGCGCCTCTGCGTGAGATTCTCTCTTTGTGTCGCAAAAGCGGGGCGATTTTTCTGATTTCGCGTCTGAAAATGCCTCGGTGTGCCCTGAAATGTCCCATCTACCCCCCCACCCCCCTCTGCTGCGCGAGAGAGTGGACCGGAAAAAAGTAGATCGGTGGAAAACTAATTCTGGACACAGCATCGGGACAGCCAACCAATCGGTAGCCGGTCAATTTGCGCATTTGCAAACCCCACGGCGGGCAAGGATCGCCGACTAAACAGGGAAACAACCCCGGGGCCTCTAACCCATAGGTTAACTAATACCTAACTTCATTTTGATTTGCAAGGGAAAAATCGCCAGGTTTCTTTGAGCGCCGGTCGTATAGCCCGGATAATTCAGAGGAACCACGGATTTCACGGATAGCACGGATAAATCAGAACCGTTCCGAAACCGCGATGCGCGCAGTGTGCGCGCCGCGGAAAAACATGAAATCGATCATAAGTGATTTCCAGCATTGAGTATCCGTGATATCCGTGTCATCCGTGGTGAATAATCCGGGATAGATTGGGTGGTGCCTAACGGGCCTCCCGTTTCCGCAACTGATGCCCATTGTGGGCATCACTGGGCCGCGACGATTTGGTCCGCTGGCGTTATGGTCGGAGGTTCAGATCGGGGGCGCGTTCAGACCCCGCGTGCGCAGTGATTGGCTATCAATTTCGTGGAGTGCTATCTTCTTCGGTGTGGGTATAGACGGGGCCGATAGACCCCGGCGGAGACCAAAGTTGATGCGGGTTCAACTGATTATTGATCGGGTTCAGGACGACATGCTGGTCGTGACCAACTGCTCCAATCTCGATGTTCCGATTGGGACTGTCTTGACTATCTTGTGGGCGGAGAGAGTTGAAATCGCGGGTCAAGGGTTCAACCGGCAGCGAATCGGCGATGTCGAGCAAGTATCGTTAGCCGTTGCCGGCGTGAATCTTAGCAACCGGGAGATTCCTGAGATACCCAAAGGGTATAGCGCTGGGATTCGAATTAGGGGCGCGGGGATGAAAGCCGTGCAGAACCTGCTACGCGAAAAAGAAAAACTTCCGACGGGTCGGTACACTCAAATATTCCTTGGTGCAAACTGAGAATGATCGGTGGTGCGGGACACCGGCACGCTATATTACTCGTCTGTTGGTGAAGGCGGCTTTCTGGCGGGCATTCAAGGCAGTCGCATAAGCGGAAAGCATTCTTGCGGAAGTCTCCCCCGGTTGCATTCCCCCGCGTCTCGTGGAGAATGTGCGCCTCGGGCATTGCCACGTTGGCGGGAGGATTTGACCTTTTCGAGGATTCGCATGTTATTAACCAAGCACGAGGGCGTAACCTTTCAAAACCAAACCGTTTACATCAGTGGACAGGCGTTTGTCCGCTGCACCTTCACGGCCTGCACGTTGGTGCTGCGAGAAACGGTGTATTACCTTGAAGGGTGCACGTTCGACCGGTGCAATTGGCACGTGGACCGGGTGCTGATGTGGGGTAGCCCCGAATCGGTTCAGGAAGTGAAAGCGCTGGTGAACATGATCGAGGCGGTGCAGCAGCAGACCGCGGCCGCCCAGGCGGCTTCGAGCGGTGCGGTGACCGCCCAATCCCCGGTTTTGGCCGGGGATTCCGCCGCCATATCCCCGCAGCCCACCTAGAATCCGCTCGTGAGGTTCCATCGCCGTTCCCTTCGGTTCGCGCTGCTGGCGGCCATGTTATGCCTGGCCGGATTGGCGTCTGGATCCGCGCTGGCGTTGGAGCCGGATGAAATCCTGCTCGTCACCAACAAGAATTCCCCGGACAGCCAGAAACTTGCGGCCCAGTATTGCCAACTTCGCGGCGTTCCGCCGGGGCAGGCCATTGCGCTGGATTTGCCCACGGATGAGGAAATGCCCTTCGAAACCTACGAAACCGGGGTCGTCGCCCCGGTGCGCGTATTCCTCAACGAACATCAATTGCAGAACAAGGTGAAATGCCTTCTGACGTTCTACGGCGTGCCGTTTCGGATTGGCGCCAGGCATAACACCCCCGCCGACGAACGGGAGCTGGCCGAACTGAAGGACTTGCAGGCCGCGACCGTCAAGGAACTTGAGCGAGCGGTCGTGCAGTTGGAAAGCAAAGCGTCTGGATTGGACCCGTCGTTCAAGCCGGGCGTCGGGGATTCGATTCCAGCGGTTCTGGCCCGCGCACAAGCGGTCAGTTCCGCGATCGCCGCGAAAATGCCCGCGATCACCGACGCCGACCAGATCGCCGAATTGCGGACATTGCTCCAGACGGTTGGCGGGCCTGCGGAGATCGACCGGCCCGCCCGCGAGCAGGCGCGGCGGCTGGAGTCCGCCCGCTGGGACCGCCAGGCCCGCTCGCTGCTTCGCCATGCGATGCTCGCCAATCTCGGACTCGCCGGATTACTGCGCGTGCTCGACGTCCAGATCGAATATTTCGCCACGGATGCCACCGCGGCGGCCACGGACAACGAGTTGTCGCTGCTTTGGTGGGACTATTATCCCCGGCGCGGACGGCTTGGGAATCCGTTGAATCTGAGCTTTTCCGGGCGAACGACACCCGCGCTGATGGTCATGCGGCTGGACGGCCCGGACCCGACAACGGTTGGGCGCATGATGCAAACCAGCGTTGACGTCGAAAAGACCGGGCTTCAGGGAATCATCGCCATCGACGCCCGCGGATTGCCGCCCATCGACGCCAAGGGGAATCTCGATCCATACGGGGAATTCGACGAGACGCTTCGGCACCTGGCTTACATGCTTCGCACCACCACCGAATTGAAGATCAAGCTCGACGATCAGGACCTGGTCTTTCCGGCACATTCCGTGAAGCACGTGGCGTTCTATTGCGGATGGTACAGCGTCGGCAACTATATTCCGGGATGTGATTTCAATCCGGGCGCGGTTGGGTATCACGTTGCCAGCTATGAAATGGTGACGCTTCATACCCCCTCAACCCGGTGGGTGCGGGGATTGCTCAACGATGGCGTTGTCGCCACGCTTGGGTCGGTCGCCGAGCCGGGCCTCGAGGCCTTCCCCAAGCCCGATGAATTCTTCCCGCTTCTGTTGACGGGCAAGCTGACGATGGCCGAGGTGTATTGGAAGACGACGCCGTTCACCAGTTGGATGATGAGTTTTATCGGGGACCCGCTGTACACGCCGTGCAAGCTGCATCCCCCGATGAAGGTGGAGGACCTGCCGCGGGGGTTGCAAAGGGCGTTCCGATAATATCGGGATTTGGAGAAGTTCCGTGGGGTCAATTCAAGTCAGATTGATATCCGGCCGATATTCAAGGCGGAGAAGCTGCCATGGCGGTACAGATTATTTGTCCTAACCTGCGATGCAGAAAAATCTTAGCCGTTCCGGAAGAGGTGCGCGGCAAACAAGTCAAGTGCCAGCATTGCCAGACCACCTTTCGAGTGCCCGAGCATCGCAGGCCCGTCGTCGCCGCGGGCGCAGATAAGAAGTGACCCTCCCCGCTGGGATTTCGACACTCGTTGAACTCTTCGCGATTCCTCGCCTTAGAAACAAAGGGGATTGGCTATCCATTGGGAGCCAACCGACTTCAGTTGCGCCGAGCGTGGCCAGCACAGGGATTTGCCTTTTATAACACACAGTATTATAGTAACGTAATTGCGTTGGACTCTGATTCAGCTTGCGGGCTTCCGGCGTCTCTGGCAAGCAGAGAAGTTGCCGGATGAAGACTTACAAGCACTGGAGGCCGCGATCATGCGCGATCCTGCCGGCGCGGCAGTGGTCAAAGGAACCGGTGGATTGCGAAAAATCCGGTTCGCGCCGCCTTCACGCGGCAGGGGTAAGAGTGGATCCATGCGGGTCGGATTCGCACAATTTCCGGACTTCGGACGTGTTTATCTCGTGACGATGTTTCTCAAGAAGGACACCGAGAACCTCAGCGCAGCCGATCGCCAAGCCATTAGATCGGCGCTAGCCGACCTCGCCGATGCCCTGCGGAAAGGACGCAACCCATGAAGGCCAAGAATGAAAGCCGAATAACCCGCGGCGGCACTCGCCGTGCGCGGATGACTTCCAAAGGCCGCGAGATTGTTGCATCACTCGCCGAGGCGATCGAGGTCGAGCGGACCAGCATTCCAATCGAGTCCCGATTCACCGTTCGCACCGTCGATTTGCCCGATCAACCCAAAGCATACGACGCTGCCGGCGTGCAAGCCACACGTCACAAGATTGGCGTGAGCCAAGCGATCTTCGCACAGTTGGTGGGGGTATCGGCAATGCTCGTCCGGGCGTGGGAGCAAGGCCAGCGGACGCCGGCGCCCTGGGCTCGCCGCTTGTTCGATGAAGTGAATCGGGATCCAGGACATTGGCGAGGAATGCTGCGCAAGGCGTCGTGATTTGCAGGGGGGGATGCAGGTTGAACTTTTCCGCCCGTGTCTGCGCTGAAATCGAGGCTTTTGGGTTTCAAATCTGTTCTCTTTGCTTGAATGTCTCCTTTCCTTCGGTGACAATCTGCCCAATGTGCACAAGCCATTCCCTGCTCGTCAAAGCGACGCGGAAGCTTCTTGAGCTACGTAGTGATCGTGCTTGGTTCATCCAACTTCCTAGCCGCTGCCCACCGGTACTTTGGTTCGGCAATGGATCTTCACCGAAACCGAAGGTGCTCACGTTTGGAGCGAATCCGTCACGCAAAGAGTTTCTGTCAGATTCTGCAGCCCAAGCAATCGAAAAGGTTCGGTCGTCCGGCGATCAGTCACTCTTGAGTTACCTGGAACCTCCAGACAGCCGCCTTCGCTTGCTGACCCCTGTTGAACGTATGGCTGATATTCTGGACTCCGAATCGTTGCGAGACGAAATCATCGCCAGCTACAACTCCTACTTCGCGGGCAAGCCATACAAGAAATGGTTCGGACACAATCGCGACGGTTCTTACTATGTGGAAGGCTTCCTGCGGGGGTTCGGCGCGTCGTATTACGATGGCAACGCAACTCGACTACAGGCGATTCACATCGACTTGTTCCCATTCGTCACCCTCGACGATTTCGGCCAGATCAAGGAGATCGCTGATACGGCCCTGTTCGGGGACGGGTGGGTGCCAGACTTCGTCGGTCAACTCGTCGAAGCGTTGTCTCCGGAGGTTCTAATCCTCTTCGGTCGAACGAATTGCGGCTATTTTGCCAAATACATCGATGGATCGCTGTCGAATGTGGGATGGGATCGATTTCCTTCTGGGCAATATTTTGTCGGCCATTCTGAAAAGTGTGGCTTGCCAGTTATTGGTCTGAGCACAAACTTGGGGAACCCAAAAGGATTCACTGCGGCAACCCTGAAGCAGTTTGGCGAACATGTTCAAAGCGCGTTAAAGAAATGAAGTTGCCGGACACGAATTGATTCGCCCCCCGCTTTCAAACCAACCCCATTTGCTTCACATTCTTCAGGCTGATTGCCAAGCTCTCGAAAGGGTCGCGCTGGCAGATGTCCTGTTCGATGACGTACCACTCCACGCCGGCATTGCGGCAGGCTTTCAGAATCGCCGGCCAATTCATGTTGCCTTCGCCGATTTCGGCCATTAGCTGCGTCTTGTCCGCACCCATGGCCATGTCTTTCAGGTGAACGCAGGGAATGCGGCCCGCGACCTTCTCGATCCATGCCACCGGATCGCCGCCGCCGTGCTGAATCCAATAGGTGTCGATCTCCATCCAAATCTCGGGCGAGAAATGATCCAGCAGAGTCTGTAGGGCCACCTTGCCGTCGAAGCGGGCCATCTCGTGACTGTGATTGTGATAGCCGACTCGAATCCCCGAGCCGCGGAATTTTTCCGCGACGGCGTTGAAGGACTGGGCGAACGCCGGCCAATCGGCTGGCGTCGGATTCTTCGGAAAGAATCCCGCGGTTGCCGTGTATTTGCAGTTCCAAAGATGATGCTCCTCAATCACCTGGGCCGTTTCATCCCGCATCCGATCCGGCGAAACGTGCGTCGCGCAACACGCCAGGCCCTCTCCCCGCAAAATCCCGGCAAGCTCGTGAGCGTCGATCTTCCCCAAGGCCGAGAGCTGAACGGCGTCGTATCCCATTTTTTTGACCCGCGCCAGCGTCGCCGCAATATCGCGCGGCGTCTTGGTGAAGTCCCGAAGCGTATACATCTGCGCCGCTATCGTCGAACCCATAGACAGATCCTCCCAAGCCCCGGACGTACATCCGGGGCCGCCGTTTTGCACGAATCGCCTCGTTTGCTAACATACCCTTCGGCAGCCGCGAATTGAAGCATGAAGGGATCGCTACCGCCGATGACTTATTGTTTGGGAATCGTCACGAAAGCCGGACTGGTGATGGCCTCCGACTCCCGGACCAATGCGGGATACGACCAGGTCAACACCTGCCGGAAGATGTACACCTTCGTGCAGGAGGGTGAGCGTGTTTTCGTGCTGCTGGCCAGCGGCAGCCTGTCGTGTACCCAATCCGTGATTACTCTGCTCAAGCGGAATTTCGAGAAGGGGGAGGGGCTGGCGCAGGCGACGTCGATGTACGATGCCGCCCGCGTCATCGGCGCCGAAGTGCGCCGGGTCGCCGAAATGGATCGGCCTGCGCTGGAGCGCGACGACTACAAATTCAACGTTCATTTCCTGCTGGGCGGCCAGGTCGCCGGCGAGCCGCCGACCCTTTTCCTCATCTATCCGCAGGGCAACCCGCTCCAGGCCACGGAAGAATCGCCGTATCTTCAGATCGGCGAAACCAAGTACGGCCGGCCGATCCTCGACCGGGGAATCCGCTTTGAGAAGACCACCCTGGAGGAAGCCGCCAAATATGCCCTGCTTTCCCTCGACTCGACCATGAAATCCAACGTGACGGTCGGCCCGCCGATCGATCTGTTGGCGTATGAAACGGACCAGCTCTCGATCACCCATCAGCGCCGGTTTTTGGCGGACGATTCGGACTTGATGAAGATCGGTCAGCGCTGGCAACAGGCCCTGCGCGTCGCCGTCGCCAAGCTGCCGAACATCCGATTCACCGTTTCGTCCCGGACGACGGAGAAGGCCCCGGCACAGGAGTCGATCCAACTGGTGGAGACCCCGGCCGCCGAAGCCGTGGCGGATACTCAGGCCCAGCAGGAAGCGCCGCCCGCGGCGCGCGTCACCAAGCCACCCGGAGAAGACTAGGCGCGAAATACGAAATTCGAATCCCGGCGCGCCGGGACAAATTCAAAATTCGAATGACCGAATAAAGACTGCTTCGGCCAGATGTTTCGAATTTCGAGTTTCGAATTTGATTCGTCATTCGAGTTTCGAATTTCGATTTTTGGGTTCTGCCGATTTCCAGCGCCACCAGGAACCACCATGTCCCCCGACCTCTCCCAAACTCCGCTCATCCGCAAGCTCGATGAGATGCGGCAGCGCTACGACGTGCTCCACGAGTCGATGAATGATCCGGCCGTGCACGGCAGTGCTCAGAAGCTGATCGCGGCCAGCAAGGAGGCCGGCAAGCTCGAGCCGGTCGTCAGGCGATTCAAGGAATACCAGACGATCCTGCGGACGATCGGGGAGCTGGAAGAGATGGCCGGCGATTCCGCGGACGCCGAGATGGCCCAGCTTGCCGTCGCGGATTTGCCGGAATCGAAGCGGCGGGCGGCGGAGTTGCTGGAATCCCTGAAGGACGAGCTGGTTGCCGCCGAGGACAACGCGGTGGACTCGTTCTTCCTGGAAATCCGCGCCGGCACGGGCGGCGAGGAGGCGGCGCTGTTCGCCCGCGATCTGTACGAGATGTACCGGAAATATTGCGAGGCCAAAGGCTATCGCTTTGAAGTCAGCGACTTTTCGGTCAGCGAGCGGGGCGGATTCAAGGAGGTCATCGTCAACGTCCGCGCCCGCGGGGCGTTCCGGCGTCTGCGATTCGAGGGGGGCGGACATCGCGTCCAGCGCGTGCCGGAAACCGAGGCCCAGGGCAGGATCCACACCAGCGCCGCCACCGTTGCCGTCCTGCCGGAATTGCCGGACGTGAAAATCGACATCAATCCGAAGGACGTGGAGGAATTTGGATGCCGCGGCGGCGGACCCGGCGGTCAGAACGTCAACAAGGTGGAGACCGGCTGGCGAATCCTCTACAAACCCACCGGTTTGCAATTCAAGATGACCGAGCACAAAAGCCAGACCCAGAACAAGGAACGAGCCTGGGCGCTTTTGCGCGCCACGCTCTACGAGGCCGAGCAGGCCAAACAGCACGCCGCCGTCACCAGCGCCCGCAAGGCCATGATGGGCAGCGGCGACCGCAGCCAGCGCATCCGAACCTACAACTTCCCCCAAAACCGCTGCACCGATCACCGTCTTGGCGGCGAAGGCGGCGGTGAAAAGAATTTTAATCTCGACCAGATCATGCAGGGGATGCTGGATCCGTTGCTGGATGCGCTGCTGGAATTAGACAAGCAACAGAGGCTGGAGAATCTGTAGCCGCTGCGCGGAAATTCGAAATTCGAAACTCGAAATTCGAGTCAAATTCGAAGGCACAAATTCGAATTTCGAATTTCGAATTTGATTCGTCATTCGAATTTCGAGTTTCGATTTTCCGCGTGGCGGCGGCGCTCTTTTCCCGTACAATGCCCCGTATGGCAAAGGAACCCAAAACAACCAAATCCGCGTCCTCCGCGAAAAAGAAACCCGAACGGAAACCGCCAGCGGCATCGGCGGGTTCGCCGCTGATCGATCCGGCCTCCTCCGCCGCCGCCGCGGCGGCGCTTGTCGGGCACAAGGTCGCTGCCCCCGCTTCCGCCGCCGGTCCCAAAACGGAGTCCAGCAGCTTTCGCAATCTCAAGGACTCGCTGACCAAACCACACTCGCAAACCATCGGCGGGGTTCTCGACAAGATCGCGCCCAGCTCCCAGAAATGGATCGGAGGCCCAACCCAAGGCGGCAAGCAAGTCGGCCACAACCAAACCTTCGGCGCCGACGTCGCCCGCAAAAGCGTCCCCCGCCGAACCGCCGGGTGACCGCGGGGCGCGATCCTCAAATCACCTGCACCACTTCCAGATCCAGAATTGTTCTCGGATCGAAATCGATCCGCTGCTCGAACGTGCCGGTCAAACCCGCGCGACCCAGGGCGATGATCCAACCTTGTTCGACGACCAATTCCTCGATGATGCGTCCGCCGGCCAAAGTCGCGCGGCACACGGCGGTGTATTTGCGCTTGGGCGCGCCATTTTCCACCAGGAATTTCCGCCATTCTTCGGGCAAAACCTTGGCCAGCCGATTTCGGGGAGGTGTGCGGGAGTGCATGGAACGTGTTATAATACAATCCAATGGCTTCCATCGCCGCATCGCGACAATCCCAGGTAACCGGCGAGCCGGCCTGGGAAATTGCCCGGTTATTTCCTAACCAAGGGCATTGGTCGGTCGAGGAATACCTGACCCTTCCCGGAAATCACCTCGTCGAATTCTCGCACGGAAACGTCGAGGTCCTTCCTATGCCAACTGAACTACACCAACGTATTGTCGCATTTCTATATGAAGCCATTGTGGCGTTCGTGCGGCCCCAAGGGTTGGGAATGGTGCTATTTGCACCGCTCCGAATCCGTCTGGACCCAAACAAAATCCGTGAACCGGACATCGCGTTTATGTTCAAATCAAACGCGAGGAGGCGTGCCAATGAATTTTGGGACGGGGCGGATTGGGTGATCGAAGTTGTCAGCAATGACGATCGCCGCCGCGATCTGGAGATCAAACGGTTCGAATACGCGCGGGCTGGAATACCGGAATATTGGATTGTCGATCCGATGAACTCACAAGTCATCGTGCTGTCGCTGCAAGGAGATCGTTATGTCGAGATCGGCGTGTTCAAACCGGGCGAACGAGCGGAATCATCCGTCGTCAAGGGGTTCGTGCTGGACGTTGGCCAGATGTTCGCGGCCGCGCGCGAATGACGACTAAGGGGTCGTGCAAGAACAAATGCGCAGAAGACCCCCACCCCAGCCATCCCCCTGAGTACAGGGAGAGGGGGAAATGCGGAGTTGTTCTTGCACAGTCCCTAACTGCCCAATTATCCGCACGCATCGCCAACCGGTTCGTTCACCTCATCCGCCGCGTTCTCGGCCGGCCAGACGCCCGGACCGCCGCCGACATACCACTTATCCAGAACAGCCTGCCAATCGCGCAGGCTGTGCACCTGAATGAATTGGCGCTTTACCTCGGTCGCCAGCGGATGGAACCGGCTGTACTTGATCCCCATCTTCCGCATCCGCCGGGCGGCCAACGATTCGCCGTGAATCTGGACCGCGATCTGGAAATGTTCCTCCAGCGCCTGGCGCTGTTGCGGGATTTTCGGCGGAAGAATTTCGGCATTGGGATTTGCCAGCAAGCGCTCGGCATGCTGGAAAATCCAGGGGTTTCCGATCGCGCCTCGGGCGATCCAGACCATATCGACGGCTGTTTCACGATACATCCGCACGGCGTCGGCGGCGGTGAAAACGTCGCCGCTGCCGAGGATCGTTTTTTGCGGATATCGCCGCTTCAGCGCGGCCAAAAACGGCCAATGCGCCGAGCCGACGTATTTCTGCTGGACCGTGCGGGCGTGGACGCGCGCCGCGGCGACGCCCAACGACCATCCCCGTTCGATGATCTCGAAGAATCGTTCTTCGGCTTCGGCCGAATCGTCGAATCCCCGGCGCAGGCTGAGGGTGAGGGGAAAATCGCCCAACCGATCGCGCACGGCCCGCATGACGTTCACCGCCCGGACGACGTCGAACAACATGTGTCCGCCGCGGGCTTTGTTCTTGATCTTCTTCACCGGACAGGCGAAGTTCAGATCGATCACGTCGTACCCCGCCTGGGCCAGAATCCCCGCCGCCCGCGCCATCGTTTCCGGTTCGCTGCCGATAATCTGCCCGGCGACGGGATGATCCTCATCATTGATGTCGATGGAGTTGCGCAATCCCTGGCCGCCGTTACAGAGAATGACGTCGAGCAGCGCTTCGGTGACGGCATAAGGGCAGCCACGGCGACGGGCAACGATCCGCATGGCGCGGTCGCTGTATCCGGCCAGGCCGGCCTGGCAAAAAGGGGTGCGAAGGGTGGTGGGGCCGAGGTGCATAGCGAGTACGGGAAATTCGAAACTCGAAACTCGAATCAAATTCGAAGCCTGAAATTCGAAACGGGACACTGTTTCATCATTCGAATTTCGAATTTGATTCGTCATTCGAATTTCGAGTTTCGAATTTTCTCTTCACACTCCCACTCCAAATTCATCCGCGCGGTTGGCCAGTTCATCGGCAATCAGCGACGCTCTCTCCAACGCATCCACCGTCCTCGGGTCTTTCATCGGCTGTTCCTGATAAACGGCGATCCTGCCATTTTTGCCGATGACGACGGTTCCGCGCTTGGTGCAGTTATACGGCTCCTCGCCCGCCCACATCCCGTAGGCCTTGGCCATTCGGCGGGTGGGATCGGAAAGCAGATCGTAGGGAATGCCGTATTGCTTGCGAAAGGCGGCATGACTGAACGGGCTGTCACAACTGACGCCGAAGACGACGGTTTGGTCGTCCTTGGCGATCCGGCCCAGTTCCGGCCCGAAGGTGCAATGCTCCTGCGTGCAAATCGGGCTGAAATCCATCGGATAAAACAGCAGGATGATCTTCTTCTTGCCGCGATAATCCAAAAGCTTCACCTTGTTCTTGTCCTGATTCATCAGTTCAAATTCCGGCGCCGGCTGACCGATCTTCAACGGGGCGTTTTCCATGTGGGGCTCCTTGTGTGGAATGGTAGGGCAATGAGGGTGATTAGAAAAGTAGCATGCGGAATTGATCCCTTCGCATTACCCATTTGGGGTTCAATACGATTAGATTTGAAATCCATGGGAGAAAGAGTCTCACGCAGAGGCGCAAAGGCGCAGAGAAGAAAATGCTCCGTTTTCTCTGCGCCTTTGCGCCTCTGCGTGAGCTGTCTTCTTGTGCAATTAAAAGTGACGCGAGCGTTTACATAAGAATGACGGGCTGATATGCTTTATTTCCATGCCACGAACTGCTCGACACGCTCCCGGCGGACTGGTGTATCACGTTCTGAATCGGGCCAACGGACGCCTGCGGCTATTCAAGAAAGACGACGATTTTCTCGCGTTCGAACGGGTGCTGGTCCTGGCGCATCGGCGGGCGCCGATCCGCATTCTGGACTGGTGCCTGATGTCGAACCATTGGCACCTGGTGCTCTGGCCGCGGGAGGATGGCGAGCTGACCGCGTTCATGCGGTGGCTGACGCTGACGCACGCGCAGCGTTGGAAGCACGCGCACGCGGCGGTCGGACACGGGCATTTGTATCAGGGCCGATTCAAGAGTTTTCCGATTGAACAGGATGAACATCTGCTGACGGTGCTGCGTTACGTGGAGCGCAATCCGCTGCGGGCGGGGCTGGTGCGGCGGGCCGAGCGGTGGCGATGGGGCAGTTGCCACGTGCGGCAGGACCGCTCGCACGAGTTGCATCCGCTGCTGAGCGCCTGGCCCGTGCCCCGGCCGTCAAGATGGCTGGAAACGGTGAACGTGCCGCAAAGCGAAGCGGAGGAGAAGATGGTCAAGGTGTGCATCGCGCGGAACCGGCCGGTGGGAAGCGATCCATGGGTGCAACGGATGGCCAAAGCGTTGTCCCTAGGGCATACCCTGCGTCCGCGTGGCCGCCCCGTCGGCTGGCGGAAGAAGCGGAAATCAGAGGCCAAATCGGGATAATGGTTCGCGTCACCTTTAATTTCAAGATGCCTTGGCGAGAAGGGTCTCCAGACCTTCCGCGATCAATTCGGACCGACGGACTCCGCGCAGACGAGCCAGCTTATCGGTACGCTGGAGCAATCCCCTCTCCATGGAAATCAGCACTCGTTTTGATCCCTTGCCCATCCTTGGCCGGCCGCGTTTCCCGGCCATTGCCCAACGGTTCCGCATTTTTCGGTTCAAGGGACAGGTTTGCAGAATTGTGCCTTCGTGATTGAGATCGTCGGTAGCTTTGGCCAATTCAGCCGCCGTCATTTCCCAGTATGGCTTTTGCCGAATATGAGGGCTGTGTTTTTTCATCGAATGTTCCGGCGATAGATCGCCCGTTCCCGTTCCGAGAGTTTACCAAAATACTCCAAGAAAAGGCCTTTTTTGGCCTCCCTAATCCGGCGGAGTATGCCCAAATTTCTGGGTGCCGAAGCACGGCCGGGGGACCGGCCGGCTCACTTTGGAAATTGAGCCGGGGGGGTGTAGCGGGATTCCAGTGAGGTTCAGGTCAGATGAGTGAACAACCAGATCGACGTCAAATTGAACAGCGCGTGCATGGTGATCGACATCCATAGGTTGCCGGTGCGTTCGTAGGCGTAGCCCAGGCAGACGCCGAGGAAGAAAATTTGCGGCCAGGTCCACCAGGAATGCATCATGGCGAAAGCGGCGGCGGCCAGAACCACGGCGGGCCAGGATCGCTTGAAAAGATAACGAAAGAGCGTTTGCAGAAGTCCGCGGAAGAACATCTCCTCGGCAAGTGGAGCGACGGCGCCGGCGGCCAGCACGTCGGCGGCACGCAGCCAGGGCGGGGGATTGCTCTTGAGAATTTCAAGCAACTGGTGCGGCGGAGGGGATTTGCCAAGATATTCCAGCGCCCATTGCGCGAGGCCGTCGACGCAGACGATCAGCGGCAGGGCCAGCGCGAGTCCGAAGGCGCCGGCGACGATGCCCGCGGGAATTCGCCGGAGGCTGATGCCCACGCGCTTGACCCCGTTGATACGGATGGAAACCGTCGCGGCAAGCATGGCCGCGAATACCGCAAGTTCCATCACACCGCTGTAGACGACGGTTTCGGGATCGGAGAGCCTGGTGGTGGCGGGGTGATTTCGTTGCTTGGCGAGGGACTGATGGACGGCTGCGATCAAGAGGAGGGATATCGCCCAAGCGGCCAGGGCGAATGCGATGGCGCGGAACAAGACGAGGGGCGATTCGCCCGGGGAGAGGCGCTCGGGTCCTAGAATCCTCTTGGGATTGAAGACGCCCAGGGCGATTGCCACGGCGATGGAAGCGGCGGCGGCGATGGGAATCCACGTGAAGTTTGACATTCAAGCGATCCGTTTTACAACAGTCTGGTCATCGTGAGTATCCTCGATCAAATCCTCGATACCAAGCGCCGGGAAGTGGCGTCGGCGAAAACCCAGACGCCGGTGGAGGAGTTGAAGGCGCGGATCGCCCAAACCCCTCGGCCAAGGAATTTCTTCCACGCGGTGACGACTCCTGGAAAAAGGCGAATGAATCTGATCGCGGAGGTGAAAAAGGCATCGCCGAGCGCGGGGGTGATCCGGGCGGATTTCGATCCGGGGGCGATCGCGCGGGCCTACGCGGACGCCGGGGCGGATGCGCTGAGCGTGTTGACGGACGAGCCCTATTTCCAGGGCAAGCTGGAGGATCTTCGCACGGTTCGGCGAGCGGTGAATCTTCCGGTGCTGCGGAAGGATTTCATCATCGACGCGTACCAGGTGTACGAATCGCGGGCGGCCGGGGCGGATGCGGTGCTGCTGATCGCCGAGTGCCTGGAGACGAGCCATCTGATCGACCTGCAAATCCTGGCGACGGAGTTGAACATGACGTGCCTGATCGAGGTTCACGACGTGGACAATCTGATGCGGGTTAGGGACCAGGTGATCGGATTTCCGCATCGGAGCTACAGCCTGCTAGGGATCAACAACCGGGATCTGCGGACGTTTCGGACGGACCTGGGAACGACGTTGCGGATGTGCGAACTGGTTGCCGACCGGCGGGTTCTGGTGAGCGAGAGCGGGATCAAGACGTCACAGGACATCCGGAAGCTGGCGGATGCGGGGGTGGCTGCGGTGCTGATCGGGGAAGAATTGATGCGCAGCGGGGACGTCAAGGCCAAGATTGGGGAGATGTTTGGGGACTGAAAGTGGAAAATTCGAAATTCGAAATTCGAATGACGAATCAAATTCGAAATTCAAATGACGAAACGGCCCTCGTTTCGAATTTTGAGTTTCGAATTTGATTCGTCATTCGAATTTCGAGTTTCGAATTTGTATCACATTCCTCCCGGCGCCGCGCCGCCATTGTGGGGCTGTTGGTTCTGCATCTTGGTATAGCACTGCATGCCGGCGGCGGTCAGGGCTTGCAGGAGCTGCGAGGGAAGATAGGAGTCAAGACGAACGGCGGAGGCGTCGGTGGACATGGTGCATCCCATCGGGGGGAGATTGTCGGGCATGGTGACGCCCATATCCATGCCGAACATTTTGGCGTAACCCAAGCCGGTGGTGGCCCACAAATCGAGGGGGACGTAAACCGCGCCGAAGCGCTGGGGGGGCAATTCCGAGGAGACGGCCTTGGTGGTGCCGATCTTGGCCAGGGGATCATCGCCGGCCTTGGCTGCGGAGATGGCGGCGCTGATGCCGGCGTCGTCGAGGCCCATCACGGTCAGGAGGTTCTGGTCATCCACCAGGCCGGTGAACATATCAGGGCCCTGGGGGCCGTAGATCATGCTAATAAACTGCATGGCCTGCATTTGCTGGGGGTTTTGTCCGTTCAAATTGATGGGGCTCTTGACCTCGTCGAAGCTGACGCCATCGACGGTCTTGGCATCGCGCGTGAACGACTGGACGGCGCCGGCGGGCATTTGCACGCCGATCGCTTTGATCGCGGCTTGCTGGGCGTCTTGCATCTCACGCATGGCCTCCAGCATCGCCTTGGCATCGCCATGGCGGATAGCGACCATCTGAATCAGCGGCCCGGCGCCGGGCTGGGCGCTAGGCATCAGCAGTCCAAACGTTGATGAGGGCGAGAGCCCGGCCAACTTCTCCAGGGCCGTGATCCAGTCGTTGAGCGATGAATACTGCGGACCCAGGTCGGCGATGGCAGCCTGGATCGGCGCCAGAAAATTCGACATCGCCGGCGTCATCGGCTGCGGGCTGTTACCGCCGAACACCAGGTATTTCCCGCTGGCCAACCCCGTGAGAAGGGAATCATCCGTGTTCTTGATGTCGGCGAGGCCCTTGCCCCAGGCTGACTCCGGCTCGAACTGACACATCAACGTCGTGGCGACGCCGTCGGGGCTGAGGTTGACGCTGTAACTGGCGGCAGTGGCGCCTTCGGTGAATGATTGAGCGGTGTTGAGACACTGGGTGACGATCACCTTGGCCAGCGGGGCGAATTTCGTGGCGTCGATGTTTTGCATCTTCACGAACTGGCTGATGAGCTGATCGATTTCGGGCGGCGCGGCCTGGCGGGCCTTGTCGATCGCTTGCAGCATTTTCGGCCTGAGGGCCTTGAGATTGCCGAGGATGACGATGTCCTTGCCGTCCAGTTCCTTGGCGGCGAGTCCGTCGACCTGAATGACGTCGGTGGGCGGTTTGGCGACGATGTCGCGGACGGGGCTTGCGGCGGCGTAATCGCCCCAGTGGGCGAGATAGGTCACGTCCATGTCGCCCTTGAAATGGACCTGGGTGAGATCGCCATCGGGTTTGGCATCGGCGAAATTGCCGATGAACTTCTGGTAATCAGAAACGGGAATGAGGATAAGCACCGATTGGCCGTTGGGGGCATTGAGTCCCGCGGGGTCGATGTACGCAATCACCAGGTCGCCGGCGCCATTGACGCCGTCGGGCGCGCCAACGCGCTTCAGGAGCGATCCCAACGGATCGGCCATTTCCGGCGACAATTGCCCCAGACCCAGCGACGTGGCCAGATCGGCGACCTTTTTGCTGGTGGCCTGGAGATTGCTGACCTTGAGCACGGCCAGGGCATTGCTGGGCACCTGGTTCATCACCTGGGCCGAAACAAAGGAGGCCGCCATCCCCACCCACGCCACCGCCACCAAAACGAAGTTTCTTGATATTTTCATAGTCTCCACCGTAAAGTTGGTTTCCATCCTACCGGCGCTTAGTAATAGACGGAAGAGGGCCAAATAAATTTCATTCGCGATCGATTTTCACTTCCCTATAATGCGGGGATAAAGGAGCGAGCAGTTGCTTCTGCCGATCATTGAGCGTTCCTATCCAGGCCCCGGCCATTTTGGCGCCGGTCCGGCCCATATTGACTCGGTGAGGGTGTTGCGGATCAGCATTACCGATCGCTGCAATTACCGCTGTGTGTATTGCATGCCGGAAGAGGGCGTGACCTGGCTGCCAAAGGCCGAGATATTGAGTTTTGAAGAGATCGGGCGGGTGGTGAAGGCGGCCATCCAAATCCACGGCATCCGGCGATTCAAATTAACCGGCGGCGAGCCGACGGTGCGCAATGGACTGGCCGAGTTGGTGGCAATGCTCAAGCGAATCGAGGGGGTGGAGGACTTATCGCTGACGACCAATGGGCAGCGTCTTGCGGAGTTGGCACGGCCCCTTCGGGCGGCGGGGCTGGATCGGGTGACGATCAGCATCGACAGCCTGGACCCCGCGCGGTTCCGGCGGATTACGCGGACGGGGGATTTGGCGAGCGTGCTGGCGGGCCTGGATCGGGCCGAGGAGGCGGGGTTGGCTTCGATCAAGATAAACTGCGTGACGATGCGGGGGATCAACGACGACGAGTTGGCCGATTTTGCGCGGCTGACGGTCGATCGGAAGGTGACGGTGCGGTTCATCGAGTATATGCCGCTGGGAGAGGCGGCAATCGGCCCGGCGGCGGGATGCGATGGGCAATCGCGCGGCGACAATGCGCTGATCAGCGAAGCCGAAACCCGCGGCATCATTGAGCGCGAGCTTGGGCCGCTGACGCCGGTCAATCGGCGAAGCGAAGCGGGGGTCGGCCCGGCAAAGGTTTGGCGGCTTTCGCGCGGGCGGCCGCTGGGGCGGATCGGATTCATCAGCGCCATGTCGGCGCCGTTCTGCGACACCTGCAATCGGCTGCGCCTGACGGCGGACGGGCTGCTGCGATCCTGCCTGTTCGACGGCGGCGAAATCGACGTCAAATCCATTCTCCGGGGTCGGGACCCTTCGCTGCAAACCCTCGCCGACGCCATGGTGCGATGCGTCCGCCTGAAGCCAGCCGTGCATTCGCGGCATGGCAATAAACAGATGAGCAGAATCGGCGGATAGCCGCAAATCGGGTGTGCCAAAATTTCCGGGAGAGCAGAAATTGAACCGCCATGACGCCAAGACGCCAAGGTGGAAATTGCGCATTGGCAGATTACCTTGGCGTCTTGGCGTCATGGCGGTTCAATCGTCTTTGCTCCCGGAAGAATTGGCAGACCCCGCAAATCCGTGCTGGCTAATGACAAATGACCAAGGACGAATGACAATCCTTTTCAATGGCCAAGGCGCGCAATGATCTCTTCGACCGCGTCATCTACCTGAGCCTGCGGATGATCGCGATGGCGATGCACTGGTTTCCGGTGGACCTGAATCTGCGGACGGCCCAGCATTTTGGGACGGTCTGGGACTATTTCGATAAAAGGCACCACCAGCGCGCGGTCGCCAATCTCGAGCGATGTTTTCCGCATTTCACGGATGCGCAGCGCGAATCATTGGCGACCAAGAGCGTTCAGCACATGTGCATGCTCGCGGTGGAGATGATGCACACCACCCGGCTGGTCCGCGTGGACACCTGGCGGAAATACGTCGAGTTGGACAACTTCCATGACACCCTGGAGTTGCTGATGGCCAACAAAAAGGGGTTGATCATGCTCACGGGCCATTACGGCAACTGGGAGATTCTGGGTTACGTGATGGCGACGCTGGGTTTTGAAAGCACCGCCGTGGCCCGGCCGCTGGACAACCCGTACCTGAGCGAATGGGTTTACGGGGTGCGCGAGCGGCAGGGACAGAAAATCGTGGGGAAAAAAGGCGCGACGTCGGAAATCACGGAGTTGCTGGCCAGCGGCGGGGTCGTCGGCTTCGTCGCCGACCAGAACGCCGGGCACAAGGGGATCTTCGTCGATTTCTTCGGGCGCAAGGCCAGCACGTACAAATCGATCGGGTTGCTGGCGATGCAATTCGAGGTGCCGATCGTGGTCGGCTACGCGCGGCGATTGGGCGGTCGATTCCGGTTTCGGCTGGCGACGCAGGACATCATCTGGCCGGCCGATTGGAAGGACCAGCCCGATCCGCTGCTCTACATCACCCAGCGGTACACCAAGGCGATCGAAGATTTCGTGCGTGACGATCCAAGCCAATATCTGTGGCTCCATCGCCGCTGGAAAACCCGGCCCAAGGGCGAAGAGCCGCTGAAACACGACTGATTTCCCTAACTGACCGCTCTTTCGTTCGCAAGGCAAAATATTACCGCAGAGATCGCGGAGAACGCAGAGAAATCCTGCGAAGCGCTTTATTTGACATCTTTACATTTCATGTCTCTTCTCCGCGATCTCCGCGATCTCTGCGGTTAAATTCAACTTTCCGGATGTCAAAGAGCCGTCCGCTTGAGCAATTCGTCTATCGCGGGCCCAGAAGCAATTGGCGATATTTGTCGTAGCAGATGGCCCAATCGTAAAGCCGTCGAACGCGGTCCCGTCCGCCGGCGATCAGTTTTTCGCGCAGGGGAGCATCGGACAAAACTCTTACGATCGCATTTGCCAGGGCGCGCGGGTTCCTGGCGGGGACGAGCAATCCGCTGATGCCGTCTTCGATCACGTCCCGAATCCCCGGCACGTTGGTTCCGATGACCGGCACCCCCGCCGCCATCGCCTCGATCAATACCAGCCCGAATCCCTCGGCATCGGAGGGAAGCACCAGAACGTCGGCCTTCTCCAACGCCTGGGCCGACCCCGCGACCGCGCCGTGCAATATCGCCCGGTCCTGAAGACCGAGCCGGTTGATGGTTGACTGAATCTCGCCGCGCCGGCTCCCTTCGCCCCAGATGTCCAACGTGAAATTCGCGTTCAAAAGCGAAACCGCGGCGACGAGGTCCCCAATGCGTTTGATCGGATCGAGCCGGCCGATGAAGGCAACCCTCTGGCCCTCTCCCCCCCGCCGCTCGCTGGGAAAGTCCTGGATTCGGACGGCGTTGGGAATGATGACCAGTTTTGCCGGCGTCACTCCGGCCCATCGGATGGCTGCGTCCTGCACCGATGGCGATGGAACGACGATTTTCTCGGCCGCGTGTTGAATCACATTCTGGAGCCTCCAATGCCAGGGGGGATTGGGCTGGGTGGTCTGGATGGACTGGAGAAATCGAACGCCGGGGAGAACCAGCGACGCCAAAGCCGCGACGGCATTGGCATGGATGAGGAAGCTGAAGACGGTGTCGATTTCTTCCTGTCGGATCAGCCAGACAAGCTTGGCCAGGACGCGCGGATCGACGCTACAGCAGGCGTTCAATGTGGTGACGGGGACGCCGCCGTTGCGTAATTGATCCGCCACCGGTCCCCAGCGATCGAGGCAGGCGACGTGAACGTGGAAATCCGGATCGCCGTGAAGCCGGACGGCCAGTTCGCGCACGACGGTCGGCGTTCCGCCGATTCGCAAATCGGTAATGAGGAGAAGTATTCGGCGTTGCACCGGGGGAAGTTTACCCGAATTTCCGTCAAATCCGGCGCGGGTGGTTAGGGAAACCAAACGTACCAAGGCTATTTCAGCATTTCGACTACGCCAATCTGTGAACGCAGGATGGCATTGACGATCTTCGTCAAATTAGCGGCGGCGCGTTTGTCTTTGCCGACCAGCTTCTCCCGCACGTCCTCGTCCAGGTAGATGGGGATTTGCAATGTCTTGGCCGGCCGATAGAGCTTGCCTTGAACGGCTTTGGTAAAGTCGTAGTGCTTTTTCATCGCCTTCGCTCCAGGTACGTCGCCCGTTCGCGCCCATTGGCTCGGCGAGCCGAAATGATTCTCACGACTTCCTCACCGGATTCGTCCGGCTCAGGCCAGGAGTGGATCACGACAAGGATTCTACCAGATATCGACATTCCCATGCCTGCCCAACGGTCCTCATCCGACGAATGCTTTTCGTCATGCACGGTCAAGACCGATGCGTCGGAAAAGATCGTGCATGCCTCTTCAAAAGAGGCGCGATGCTTCCGCCGATTTTCGGAGGCTTTAATCCGGTCCCAGTGAAATCGCATCGGTAATTTCCGAGCACGTCGGCCAGCGGGGATATCGTACAATCCGTATAGATGCCGATCAATCCAAAAGCGGGATCTGCGGTTCGTAGTTCGCCTGTATCAAGGAATCGCCCGTCAAAGTGTGGCCTGGGTGCAGGAAGCTGACCGTGGAAGCTCTGATCCTTCACCCGGAATAGGACGATTACCCAGGGGAACTGAGCGGTTTGTGGTCATTCCAGGATTTCGATGGGGCATCACGTGAGGCACGTCTGTCGCCGTCTTTTGCCGGCGATGGCTTTGGTGTCACGGCGCGGCGGTTTAACGGTTGGTAAATGTCCCAAAGTGTCCCAAAAGGCCCCATTTTCGGCGTTCGCGTTTTTTGGGGAGCGCGGCGCGAGAAAGTGGAGAGGTGGAAAGTAGAGCAAAAAAAACAAGCTCCTCTATATTTAGAGCGGGGAGGTGAAAGAAATGGACGTGTTTTTTGGAATTCGACGAATTTTTTTTGAAAAAATTTTGCGTGGGCGAGTCGGATGATGCGAATCGATTCATTTCTTATCCGGGCTGTCGGCGTCATCGGGGTGATGGAGCAAAGGAACCCGCGGATGGCCATCCGCGGGCTTGGGGGGAGTTCCCAAGGGAGCAAGCTCCCTGGGCTTTGGATTGTTTCCTTTGGGGCGGGGTTGGGACTCGGATGAAGCGATCGTGTTCCGAGCTTGTGTTGGCGGAAAGGTGAGTAAGAGATAATCTCAGTGCAGTAATGGCAAGCTTTTCTGATCCGGCAAGGCCGCCGAACCTGAGATTGGCACTGAGGCTTCTGGCGAAGGGAAATTGGCCCGCGTTGAAGCGGGAGTGCCTCGCGGCATTGGGGCGCCGGGCATATCCGTCCGATTACCAGCGATGGCGGGAACTTCATCGAATTACGGACCGAGATCGCCGGCGCATGCGGGCACAAATGCAAAGTCGGACCAAACCGCCGGGGATTTCGGTTGTTCTTCAATCGCTGGATCGCGGGGAAGGATCGCGCGCGTCGGTCGAATCGGTCGTGCGGCAGATCTATCCGAATTGGCAACTCATCATTGTGGGAGGGGGCGAGCGCGATTCCAGCGATTCTCGAGTCCGGCACGTTCCGGCCGGCGGCGGGAAGACGGCCGCCGTTGAATTGGCGACCGGCGAATATGTCTGTTTTGTCGAGTCCGGTGACGAGTTGGCGGAGCATGCGCTGTTTCGGCTCGCCGAGGCGATCGTGTGCAATCGGTCGCTGGACATGATTTACAGCGATGAAGACATGGTGTCGGACATGGGGGTTCATGCCGAGCCATTTTTCAAGCCCGATTGGTCGCCGGAGTATTTTCTCGCCTGGAATTACTTGGGCCGGCTGGCAGCGTATCGGCGGGAACTGATCGGAAAAATCGGCGGGATCAGGGAGGAATTCGCCGATGCGTTTGAGTACGACCTGATCCTGCGGCTGGTTGCCGAAAAGGCAGCGATTCATCATGTACCCGACGTGCTGTATCACCGCGGGAAATCTGCCGCCACCGAGCCATCGGGGGCGTCGGCCGGGCGGGCATTGCGAGAGTATCTGGCTTCAACCGGGCAATCGGCGACGATCGAGAGCGGCGGCGCGGGCGGCGTGCATCGCGTCCGTTTCGCGCTGGCGGGAAATCCGCTGGTGTCGATCGTCATCCCCAGCGCCAGCCGATCGGCGACGATTCGCGGCCGGCAGAGTTGGTTCGTGCTGGAATGCGTATCGAGCATCCGGCGATTGAGCACGTACAAGAACGTTGAAATCATCGTGTTGGACAACAACGACATGCCGGAGGAGCTAGCGGCGGCACTGGGGCCGCTGGAGATTCGGCGGGTTCCGTTCATTGGGGAATTCAACCTGACGCGAAAGATCAATCTGGGCGCTTCGCAAGCGCGGGGCGAGCAATTGATCCTTCTGAACGATGACATCGAGGTCATCACGCCGGATTGGATCGAAGCGATGCTGGAATTCGCGCAGCAGCCCCAGATCGGTGCGGTGGGCGCGCAGCTATTGTTTCCCGACGACACGCAGCAACACACGGGCGTGATCCTGCTGAACGGCAACCCGCGGCATCCGTTTTATGGAATGCCGGCGGGGCATCCGGGATATTTTCATTCTTCGCAGGTGCATCGGAACTGGTCGGCCGTCACCGGGGCGTGCATGATGACCCGTGCCCAGAACTACAAGGCCGTCGGGGGATTCAGCGAACAGTTTCCGCTCAATTACAACGACATTGATTATTGCCTGAAGCTCGGGGCAATCGGCAAACGAATCGTGTATACGCCGTACGCGAAGCTGTATCACTACGAATCGGTGAGCAAGACCGGGACGTACCGCCGCGAATTTGAAGCATTTCACAGAACGTGGCGGGAGCGATTTGGCCGCGACCCGTACTACAACCCGAACCTCGGGCGGCATTTCCGGGTCAGGGCGTGAGCGGGTCTTCGTGGCTTCCCTGTCTTTCTGATCTCTTCCAAGAAAGCCTTACCGCGAAGGCGCGAAGAAGCGAAGGTGCGCGAAGAAATTCAATACCTGTTTTCTTCGCGTACCTTCGCTTCTTCGCGCCTTCGCGGTAAGTTCCATTTAAGAATGCCCGGCATGAGGGCGTGTTCTAATCTGGAAGTTGACGTCAGTTAGGTCTTGGTTGCGGCGGATTCGGATATCCGATTCGATATTGGCCTTCGAGAATCGCCCCGGCTCCCACGGCCAGCGATGGGGCCAGGACGTCGCCCTTGATCTCGGCATCGGGACCAACCAGGACCGGTCCCCGGCTGGTGATCGTGGCCTTCACCTTTCCGCGGATCACCATCCCGCCGCACAAAACGCGATCGGCTACAATCTGACCCTTTTTCTCAACGGTTACAACGCCGCAGGTTTCGACGCTTCGGCGGGCCTGGTAGTCCTTGATGGGCAAATCTTCCAGCCGCAGGGATTTATGACAGAATTTGCAAACGACGCTGAGCGCTTTGCGCGAGGCCGGCTGGCTCTGCCCGCAATGGAGGCAAACGATGCTGGCCCGATCGTCGCCGGAGGGAGAATCTGCAATCGGCTCTAGCGGAATCGCCATGAAGCCTCAATCGGCAATCGGGGCGATTTCAGCCCACCCTGGCCGGTTGTGGGGCACCGCCCGGTTGACGCGCCACCTGGACGGTCACCTTCGGCTGGCCCGCTTTCACCGCCTCGGGACCCACGCTCACGTGACCCGTGAACACGGCACCCTCCTCGACGACCAGCTTGTTGGCACGCAGATCGCCTTCGTACCTGGCGCTGGTCTTCAATTCGATCCGGTCGCTGGCCACAAGGTTTCCATGAATCTCGCCTTCGACCAGCAGCGACCCGGCCTCCACGTCAGCCTGTAGCTTGGCTTCCTTGGCGACATGCACCCGACCGGTGGTGGTGATCTTGCCTTCCATCCGGCCGTGGATGCGCATTCCTTTTTCAAAAGTGAGTTCGCCCTTGAAGTTAGCGTCGGGCCCGATGATCGTGGGGTAATCTTGCGGGGATGAGTCCGCCATGGAATCCTCCAAAATGAATAGCGCCAGCCTCCAAGCCGGCAATTGTTGCGCGATTATAACGAGAGGATCGGCGAGGGCTAGTGGTTTGGCGGGAAATGGGGGAGAAAAATCCCCGGGTTTATATGTGGGGGGAAAGGCGAGACCACGTTTCACCGGTTCTGCCCAAACTTTCGGGTATCGAAGACCGGCCGGAGGACCGGCCGGCTCTGCTTCGGAATTGAGCCGGCCGGTCCTCCGGCCAATTCTCATTGCCCGGATCTTTGGGCACACCAGTTCCACCCCCGCAGTGCCCCTTTTCTCCCCGCCCTCACGAGATTCGGTCCGTCTCGTTCACGCCGACCACAGAGCGAGTCCAGCGTTGCCCGCCCTTTTTTTCCGGGGTTTTCCGTGACGATCGCAGTGCAATCCGTGCTGAGCGAAAAGACCGATCCATTCTCTAAACAAAACGGAGGAGGTGAGATTCGAACTCACGGGACCCTCACGGGCCCACCGGTTTTCAAGACCG
>Ga0181518_10001064_pt1 | contig 28792 bp, 28 predicted proteins | sample PEATcosm2014_Bin_28_FD_119751 | JGI IMG/M metagenome (GOLD analysis project Ga0181518, IMG submission 119751) | Peatland microbial communities from MTU Mesocosm Facility, Houghton, MI, USA - PEATcosm2014_Bin01_60_metaG | ecosystem: Environmental > Terrestrial > Soil > Wetlands > Peat | place...
AGAATGCCAGCTTCTCAGGCTGGCCGCAACTAGATTTTTGTGCAGCCCACCCAATTACCCACCCAGATTCGCTCTCTCACGCCACTTCGGATTCTGCTGGGTATCCTCCTGTAAGTGATTGAAAAGGCTTGTCGGAGTGAGTGGATTCGAATCACCAACCTCCTGGTCGGTTGCCAGGCGATCGGCGCAGAACTCACAACCATTTCTGGGCGCCTGCAAGCTCCATCGCGCTGCCCAGTGGCGACGACGGCCAGCGCGGCTATGTGAACACATGTACAATCCTTTCTTGACACTGAGGATTGCGATTCGTGCGATCACGCCCCGAATGTTCGCATGAAGGCAGACAGTACAGAATCTTCCTCAGCTACTCGCACCATGATCTATCCATTGCGAAGGCTATCGACCGCATACTGAAGGACAACGGCTTAGCGCCGATGTGGGACGAGAACTTTGCATACGGCCGGGGCTTTCACGTCAGATTCTGAACCTGGAACATTATCTCGACGCGCTGGAGAAGAAGCCAGGTGCCATGGCGGGTTCGACTCCCCTGCAACAGTGGCGGCAGGCCAGCCGCTGGCCCGAGTGTCTGGATCGCATCTGGCGCCAGTTGGAGCAACGGCTCGGCAAGAATCGAGGCGCGCGCGAGATGATCACGCTGGTGCGGGTGGGATCGGTCGCGGGATGGCATCGGCTGATCGCGGCGGTGGAAGAAGCGTTGCCGTTGGGAGTGAGCGATGCGGCCGCCGTGCTGCACATTCTCCACATGCCCGATGCGGAGGAGCGGCGGCGATACGCCATCGCGCTGGCGGAAGAACTGGCGCAGTTCGAACGCCCGATGCCAGCGATGGACGAATACGATCTGCTGCTGAGCGAAACACCGAGAGGCATTCAATGAAAGACCAGACCGAAAGCCTCGAGCACCCCAGCGTGCGGCAATACTGCAAGGCAGTTCGCGTGCCCGTCATCGGCGCCAACTTTGTGAGCTTGGCCGAGCAGTCGGTGAAAGAGAATCACAGCCATATCCGGTATCTGGAAGCGCTGCTGGCGATGGAATGCGAGGAGCGGGATCGTCACGCCATCGGCAAACGGATTCGCGAGCCCAACTGCCCAGAATGAAGACGCTCGAAGAATTCGGTTTTGCGCAGGCGCCGCAGATCTCGGCGGCGCGGATTCGCGAGCTGTCCGAAGGCGGATACATCGATAGCAGCGAGCCGAACGCGCGGCGGTCATTGTAACTACGAATCTTCCGTTCTCCGAATGGACGACTGTGTTTCCCAATCCGCGGTTGTGCAAAGCACTGTTGGATCGCATTCCACCTTCTGAATGCGAAGAGCATCGGGCTGACGATTACGCTCGCCGACATCACGGAGGAGGAGTTCAGATCAGAATACTGGAAATGATTGAAGCTGAGCGGCAGGAGCAGATCAAGGTGGTTGACGGCGGCAGCAGGAGTTTCAGCAGTTGGACCGTTTTCCTGAGAGCGAGGTCACCCGCGATACTCGGTAATGCTCAGATCTGAAATGAAACCACCGCCAAACTGAATGGAGAGGCGCAGCTCAAGTTCATCTGAAAACAAGGGGCTGGTTAGGCGAAGCATCTTTCTTTAGGGCAGGGTCATCGGAACGCACAGGGAGTACCCTGCCGCAGGATGAACCGCAACCCATGAAAGAGATCCCCCTGCCGGTTTGGACATCGAATGCGGGGATGCCGATTACGCCGATCAGTCCCGGCTTCGGCCGAACCGATGCCAGGATCGTGGTGTTGGAGAGTTGGATCAACTCTGTCGCCTTGCTCGATCTGCTGGCGTCATAGAGGCTTGCCAGCTCATCCTGATACGGCATCCGCCAATCCGTATATCCGCCACCGCGATAGTGGTCACAATAGGGCGCGGCATGATCCCAGTCGATGTCCTTGCCGTTATCTGTGGCTGCCCACATCAGATTCGTCTTGGTATCGAGGACCGTCCCGTTGTTATAAGCGATAAAGCGGCCATCTCTGTTCTCCTCCGCGACGATTCCCTTATTGCCCAATGAGGCGGCTGCCGTCATCCGGACGGTGGGACTGGTGTCCCTGAGCGCGGCTTTCAGAGGCTCGACGGTGCGGGTGTCCACGATTCCACCCAGTGCCAGGGCCGCATGCGCCCTGACATTCGCATCCGAGTCTTTGAGCAGCGCGATCATGGGTTCGACGGCACGGGGGTCCTTGATCCCGCTCAACACGTCGGCCGCATAGGCTCTGAGACTAGCGTTCGCGCCGTTGAGGGCCGCCAGCAGCGGTTCGACCGCGGGAGATCCGATATTGAACAGAGCGCCGGCAGCCCGTTTAACTACCTCGAAACTGGCGTCTTCGAGCGCCTCGATCAGCGGTTCGATCGCGCCGGGGGTCTTGATGACGCCCAGCGCAGCGGCAGCGTCCATTCTCACGTTGGCGTCGGAGTCCTTCAACGCGGTTATCAGGGGTTCGGCCGCGCGCGGATCTTTGATGCGGCCCAGCGTCCAGGCGGCGTAGGTTCTGACAGTTGCGCTGCTGTCCCTTAGCGCAGCGACCACGCGCTCGACGGCAGGCGTTCCGAGATCGCCCAGCGCTTGGCCGGCATGATCTCTGACCTTGGCATCCGTATCGCTGAAGGTGGCTACCAGAGCTGCGACGGAATGGGGATCCTTGAGGCTGCGCAGCGCGTCGACCGCGCTGATTCTGACGTTCGAGTCGGTGTCCTTTAGCGTGGCGATCAGCGGTTCGAGGGCGCGCGGGTCCTTGATGACGCCCAGTGCGACGGCCACATGCGCCCGGACGTCGGCAATCGGATCCTGAAGCGCGGCGATCAGGGGCTCCACCGCGCCAGGGTCGTTGCTCTTGCCCAACAGGTCGGCCGCGGAGACCCGGAGGTATTCATGCTTGTCCTTCAACTGCTTGATCAGCTTCTCAACGCTCTCAGTCTTCGCGTCGGCGGCTGGCGCCAGCGCGAGAAGGCACAGGCACATCGATATGCCAAAGGCAAGCTGCCGATTCACTTGGCGGACGCGGCGGACTCTCAACGGGTTCATACGATTTCCTTTTCAGCGCATCGGCGCAGCAGCCGGACGCGAAGTTACGTTCGACCCGCCCGCACCGGCTCCCGATTCATGAGCATTCTCGTTGTGCCTCCATACCGCTGGGATGCCGGTTCAGCCAGGATTCCCATTTTGCGGTCCCGGCCCGGTATCGATTATACATCCAACCAATTCAATTGGAGGCGTTTCTCCCATTTTTCGTATCCCGGGCGACTCCGGCGCCCCAGGAGGGGCCAAATCTGGTTCTTCCGGGTGTCCCAGCAACCGTCCGGCAAACGCTCGTCGCACGTACCGAAGTCTCGGCCAGATCGATTATTGGGGTCGCTTGGAGCTGACCGCAGAGCGCTTCTGTCGGCGTGTTTCTTGCTTCTGGTTCAAATGGCTGGATTCCATACAATCCTCAAAAGCGCCCGATTCATCTATCCGTCCTACACCGCGATCGAGATGCAGGGCTTCGCGCAGGTGCTGGCGGATTCGATTCGGGCGCGCATCCAGAGCGGGCAGAACATCTCCGTAAAGCCCGAACTGTCTGGTCGGCGCGGTTACCCCGACTACAAGGCAGCGCGCCGTCTCCAGCCCATCCGCGATTGGACCTGGACCGGGCACACGCTACGGTGCCTCAAGGTCCTGCCCGCAAATGAGAATCGCGCGGCGATTGGGTTTCTCAACGAAGCCCGTCCTGGCCAGCGGTTGACGGCTTCGCAGATCGCCGCCTCAACAACCGGCGCGGGGCGCAGTGGGGCGTCTCGCCGCATTCCAAGCGCACGTCCCTTCGTCATGCTCAAGGCAGCGTGAAATGGCAGATCAAGCAGAGCGCGTAATCCTCGAAGCCGAGGACCAGGTCGCCCCGGTGGTGGACAAGGCCAATGCTGGCCTGGACACCTTCAACAAGAAAGCCGAGTCATCGCATGGAAGGGTGATTCGTATTTCGGATCAGACGCGATCCAGCGTCCAGCGTCTGATTGCCTCCCTCGAAAAGCAGGCCGAGACCTACGCCAAGAGCGGCGTGGACCGGCTGATCACCCAACGGGACCAGCTTTTGCAGCAGTACAACCGCGAGCCACAGGCCATCGACGCGAACACCGGACCCGGAGAGAGCAAAGACAAACAGCGCGAGGCAGACCGGCTGACGCAACTGGGGCGCGCCGTATGGGAATTGGGGATTGGTTCCATCCTGGCGGATTCGCCGACGCGACGCAAGAGGTTACCGGCGTGCCATCAGCACGCCCAGTTCCCCACTACCTGAACCACCTGAGGTCATCCTGGATCAGATTTGGGCTCTGCTGCGGGACCGGACCATGCACGTCCTTGGCGACTCGGAGAACTCGGTGGCGCCGGGCAGCGCTGTTTGACATGTGCAGCCCTTCCTGGGATGCCGGAGTCGCTCGAAGTGAAGCAATGAGACAAACGGCTCCGACCAGACCGGTTTGGATTATAGTCGGCACCGGTGAGGACCCAAAACGGGAAATCCTGGCTAAGAACCTTGTCGTCCCAGATAGGATCATTCCAGCGCTTCTCCGCAATAGATGGACGGATTTTGGATCGTGTCGCTTCTGGGAAATTGCAGAGCCCACCCGATTGGCCGGCGGCCAGATCGAACGGTTACAAAAGGCGAAAGGGGCCGAGCCATGTCTTAGGAGGACCACAAGTTGTCAAGTGCCGAGAGCAGCGATTGCTCTTGTTTGGCGTCATACGACGGTGCCGCACAGAGAGGCTCTGCACATGCTGCTAATAGCAGTTCAATGTTAGTCGCCCGCTCACAATCTCCTCCGGCTACTGCCGGATCCTATTGATCAGGTCCGCGATCGTTTTCTCTTCGTCCTTTTTGTCCTTGTCGCGCGCGGCGTAGAATACGTACTCGGCGGGTTTGCCTCCGTTTTGAGCGACAAACAGCTGCACTCCCCTTTTACCGGGCGCGGTTTTCAAGGAAGTGCTTACCCGTACTTCGACGATTTGCTTGCCATTGAGCTGAAGATTGTGGTCGGCGCGGCTGGAGTGGAACACGAGGCTACCTTTCTTCAAGAGTAGGTCCCCGGTGCAAGTCTCGACTTTCTCAAACTTGCTCACGTGATCTACGTGCAGCACATGGAATTTGACTTCGCCCCTGTTGTCAATCGCGGACCGATACTCCGAGTTTGCTTTTGAAAAGCTGTTGTAGTGGTAGAGATACACATAGCCGACCAATGCATATGCCTCAGGCCGAGTCGGGTCTAACAGTTTTGCTGCATTCGCTTCGCTCTCGGCTGCATCGAACCTCCCGGATTTCAATGCCTCGCTTGCTCCGGCCAAGCGCTCTTCATACGTGGGTGTGTGCTGGGCCCAGATGTCATTTCTGGCCACCAGACCGAGCACCTCGTCTGACGCGCCCGCGTTCCGCAAGTCGTTGATGGCGACCGGAGTCAACTCGAAATTGATCTTGCGAGCGACGATCCATTTTGAAAGGCGTTGTGCCGAAGTTCCCGCCTGTATCAGTGCGGTGAGGAAGTCTTTTGTCAGCGCGTCGCCTTTTGGCGGATCCCACCTTTCCTTGTCCCACAATGCGAGGACGATGGTGGTATCCGCACCTGCGTCGCGAAATCTACGCTCCAGATCCAGAGACATTTCGAAATCGAGTCCGCGACGGCGAATAATTCCTGAAAGTTCGTCGGCCGAAAGCCCGCCCGCCTTGAGTGCGTCGAGCAGTTGATTCTGGGAGAGCGGTCCCGCAGAATCCTGGGGCGTTGCGGGCAACGCCCAAAGTAGTGTCCACACAATAACGAGCGAAAAGCAGATACGCATGCGGTTCATATCTCCGACGATTCAGATTCGCAATAGGCCATGTAGTTTCAATGCCCCGAAAGCTTCTTATCAATGGAAACCAACTGATCCCTCATATCGGCACAAAGCCTATCTAGTCTAGATTGTTCATCGGGATTCTCACCCACAGCTCGCAAACTCGCAAGCCTTGCCAAATCTTTCTTCAGTTCGACCTCGATATCCGACTTGTGCTTCTCCAGCGCTGCCCTCGCAGCAGGGGTCATCGCCGGCGGCTGGGACGTGATGGTCACCTTCGAAGAAGGTACGGGCGGCTGGGAAACTGGCTTCGGCGACGAGACAACGTCCCAGCCTTTAGGCGGAAGCGGCGCTTGAAACACAAGTGTCGGTGGAGGGATCGGCTCCAATCGTTCACGCACCGCCTTCAGGACCCACACGCCGATTGCCAGTGCAACCGTAAGCACTCCGGCGCTGGCGTAGATCATCCAGGAAACCCGGCGAGCCTTGGCCGGCGGTCGTGGCTTCACTGCGGTCTTTGGCTTCGGAGCGGTCTCTGCAGGATTATCTGCGTCTGTTTCGCAGACTGTCGGCCGGGGCGATTTCTCAAAGTAGACAGTAACGGAGTCCGGCTTCAGACTCGCGGGTGGCACGGCACTGATGAGTGCAGCTTTGAATTCGCCGGTAGTTTGAAAGCGTTTGGCCTTATCCCTCGCTAGAGATTTATTCACAGTCGCGACGAGAGCAGGATCAAAGCGGTCGGAGAGCGACGGAGCATCCTCGGTCGCATGGGCGATCAGCGTAGCGTTGTTCGATCCTCTTTCGAGTGGCGGCTTGCCCATGAGCATCTCGAAAAAAACCGTCCCAAGCGAGTACACATCGCTAAGATGGTCGATCTCCTCCGTCTTGCCTGCCGCTTGTTCGGGCGAAGCGTAAGTTGGAGTGCAGAGAATGTCGCCAGCGACGGTTTTCCTTTCGGAATCCGGGTCGAATGCGATGCCGAAATCGATCACCTTCGGGTGCCCGGCATGCGTAATGAGAATGTTCGACGGCTTAATGTCGCGATGCACGATGCCCTTGCTGTGAGCGTGCTCAATGCCATCAAGAACTTTCAGGAAGATCAGAACTGCGACGTCTGTTGGCATTGGACGAGGCTTTAGGATCTCCTCCACGGAGGTGCCGTTGATGAATTCCATCACCATGTACGGCCGATCATCTTCCTCGCCATAATCGTAGATTGTTGCCAAGTTATCGTTATTCAGCTTTGCAAGGTTCTTCGCTTCAGCCAGAAATCGCTGCCGCGCCTTTGCGTTTTGTGCTATGCCCGGATTCAAAAACTTCACTGCAACAAGCCGGTCGAGGCGGAGATCCTTTCCAAGGAATACTTGCCCCATGCCACCAGCGCCCAGTTCTTTAATGATTTCGTATTTTCCCTCAATGGTTTGGCGTGACACTCGACTTGTCCTCCTCGTCCGCGTCAGGGCTTGTGGCACGGGGATTGTTGCTGGCCGCTACCACTCTCAGCACTACAACGGTAATGTTGTCATGACCACCGCGGCACTTCGCGAGCGCGACGAGATCCTGGCAGACGGACTCGGGTTCGTGCCGAAGAACACACTCGCCGATTTCCTCGTCACTCACCAAGTCGTGCAAGCCGTCCGAACAAAGAACGAACTGATCGCCGATCTCTGTGCTGAAGGGTGAGCCCCACTGCGCCCCATCGACCGACGAGCGCTGCCCTAGAGCCTGCAGAATCACGTTGCGGTCCGCGTGAGTTCTGGCGTCCGCTCTGGATAGCAAGCCCTGTTTGACCATCCTCATCACCCTTGTCTGATCCTCCGTCAGTTGCTGCAACTCGCCGTCGCGCAGCCTGTATAGCCGTGTGTCGCCGATATGTCCGAAGATCGCCGCTCCAGGAAGTAGCGCCATGGCGGTACAGGTGGCCCCCATTCCCTTCGATGTTTCGCTGGTGTTAGCGGCGTTTCGGATGGCGACATTTGCCACAGCAAAAGCTTCGCGCAAAGCTTGCTCGGCGTCACACGGGCTGTCGTAGTATGCCTTGGCAATGGAATCGATCGCGATTCGGCTTGCAACTTCACCGGCTGGCTGACCTCCCATTCCGTCCGCAACAATAGCCAAGACTCCTTTACTCTGTAGGAGCGATATGTCCGCAGGGCGGATGCAGCAGGCTGAGTCCTCGTTGATGTCCCGGCGACAGCCAATGTCAGACAATACTTGCGCCTGGACACGAGCGGCAGGATTACCTGCTGTCTTGCGCCGACAGCCCAGTCTATCCCATAACCGCGAAGCCATCATATCCGAATTCACACTATCTTCGGCTAAGGCCTAGGAGATCAGCCGCCTGCTCCACCGGGACAACGGCGAAAGTCCTCTCTTGTTCTCCGCTTTGAGATAGAAACACGCCGACCAATCGTCCGTGATCGTTGAAGACCGGGCCGCCGTTGAAGCCCGGGTCCGTGCCACTGTCGGAAATTCGATAACAGCCGGGACATCCGGCTGTTGCCTGGCCCGAGGCTCCTTCGCCGGTCCTCACGACGCTACCAAGCCGAACCACGGCGTTCTTTGGGGTACCGCCACCCAGACCGTAGCCGATCAGATAGACCGGGTCGGTCACGGACAGACGAGTAGCCGTTTCGTCTATTACAACAGAATGGAGCGAATGGAGCGGGTCGACCTTAAGAAGCGCCATCCGATTATTCGCAGACATTCCGACGACTTTGGCATTGATGCGGTTCTCACTGCCAGCAAATCCGATGGAGATCGTGTCCAGCCTTCCCTCCAGCCTACGCCCTCTGGACTGCACTTGTCCCATCCGAACGTCCTCGACGCTGGTCCGCCGCGTAATGACGAAACGCGGACCGGAGGGAACCCATCCCGCCGGGAACTCGTTCATTTGCGAAACTGTGTGGTTCCCTGGATCAATCAACAGCGCCGGCAGGGCCGTACTTGACCAGACATAGGGTCCGTTGAATGGCGCAGCGACCTGGCTACCGGTCAGTATGAAACCATTTTCGTGCACGACGCAACCCGAACCGAGCAGATGCCCTCCAATCGGTCGATTCGTGTCCCGCTCATCGTCAAGGATCAGAACTGGTTCGATAGCTCCGTCGGTCATGCGGACGAAAACAGGTACGCGCGGCTGGCCGGTCGCTGTCCCAGGAGTACCGCTAGTACCATCCATACCAGGGCGCGGAACGTACCAATGATAAGCCTGCCTGCCGGACTCCGGGTCGAAAAGGCGCCACGTCACGTCGATCGACACGACCGCTGCCCCATTCGCTTCGAGGATGCTGGCCGAATCCTTGGGCCTAGCGGCAAAAACGAAAAAGGCAGCTCCGAGAACTGCGACCAAAAGCGCGAGCGCCACGGCCAAAGCAATCTTGCCTCGATTCCACGGTCCCGCCCGCCCCGAGCCTAGAGCAGGAGAGGAGGACCCGGATTCAGCGATCGTCCCGCCAATCCGGTCCCACCAATGCTTGGCCTCTGCTTCCTCCGGTGCGTCCTTGGCTTCCTCTTCAGCGAATTCGAGCACAGTCACTTTCGACCCCGGCGGCGGTGGATCGATCTCGAAAACAAACGACGGTCCGGACCGGCCGAACTTCACCGTGCTCCCGTGGCTCAGTTGGACGGGCGCGCCAATCTTGTGACCGTTGATGTAAGTGCCGTTGCTACGACTCAGATTCTCGATTGTGAACAGGTTCGGGTCGATGGCATTCTGCACGATTCTTGCCTGTTCGTGGCTCACGAGCGGATCGCGATTCTCGTCGTAGGCCACAGCGCATGTTGGGTCGCGTCCAATCAGAACTTCGCGAGATTTGGTAAAGTCGAGGTCTTGGGTCTGGGGCGCCCTCGACCCGGTTCGGTGGCTAATGAGAACCCTGGGGGACGTTGGCATCGCCCCGCTGCTGGCGTCGCCGAAGTCGGCTACTGTCAACTTCGACTCTGAAGCCGGCGGCGGATCGATCTCGAAGGCGAACGATGGCCCGGACAGGCCGAGTTTCACCGTGCTCCCATGGCCTAGCGCTGTTGGAGAGGCAATCCTGCGGTCGTTGACGAACGTGCCGTTGCCGCTGAGATTCTCGATTGTGAACAGATTTGGGTCGACGGCATCATGCACAATCCTTGCGTGCTTACGGCTGACGGTCGCATCGCGGTTTTCGTCGTAGGCCAAAGCGCAGGCCTGGTCGCGCCCAATCAGAACCTCAGAGGAGTTCACGAAGTCGAGATAGTCGGTCTGGTGCGCCCTCGATCCGGTTTGGTGCTTAATGACAACCCTGGGCATCGTTGGCCTCTCGTTTTAGCGATTCAAGACGTAGTATACTCCAGTACATTCGGTATTTTGGATCGTAAATTCTGTACCTGGGGTCGACGTTATGCGGAACCGAGGAATTGCGGCGCTTCTCCTGGCGGGTGGGGTACTACTCGCCGCCATTACGTACGCGATACTTTACCTCGTGGTGCAGCACGGCCCAGTATACGATTTCATGTGTGAGCGCGGGTTCTACCAGCACATCAGTACGGCTTTGCTATTCTATGGCCTACTGCTGGTGGCACACCGAAGACTCGAGTTCAAGAACGAACTGCTGGCTTTCCAGATGGATTTGCCGGACTTCCAGATCGCTCCGGAAAACGCCGCTAGCATCGCTGAACGCATTCCCGGCGAGTACCGCGATACCATCTTCGGACGCCGGGTCGCCGAGGCTCTGCGCGGGTATGCGCGCCATGAGGATGTGGGCCCACTCATGGACCGGCTGGCCCAGAACGATCGCGACAACCTTGAGCGAAGCGCTTCCCTTCTTTCCTGGGTGCGCAGCATGCCGCCGGTCCTCGGCCTGCTCGGAACGCTGGACGGCCTCAGAGGCGGAACTTCGGAAATTGCGACGATCAGCGGCGCCGACAGCCTGGACAAAATGAGGACTGCGCTCCAGCGCTTCGCCTTGGCTTCCAGCACCGCGTTCGACTGCACCCTAATGGGCATCATCGCCGCGCTCATTCTGTCGGTGTTTATTTTCTTCCAGAGAAAGCGTGAAGACGCCTATCTTGTAGCCGTGGATCTCAAAGCCCATCGATTATCCCGACAGTTCCAGCGGCGATCCGAAATCGAAGATGGAATCCTGAAGCTCGCACGCGAACTCATGGCCGGTTTTTTTGGCAGGCTTGAGTCCACTCTCGCCAAACCCCGCTGAGTTGCATGAAAATGGATATCACGCGACGCAACAGATCGCGATGCCCGCCGCTGGCCCGGAGCTGCGGCGCAGGCGAGCCGGTGAGATTGACGGCTGGTTTTGCCGTCGGACTGATCGCCGCGCGTCTTCGGAAGGCGGACGCACCTGAGAGGTGCGCATGAAGTCAAGCCAGCTCGATGACGGACCGATCATGATCATTGTGTTCGGCTGCCTCGCCGTCACCTTGAGCTTCATCAGCTTTGGCTTGGGTTTCGTCAATTTGGCCAAGGCCAAAGCGGAAACAGACAAGTTGCCGGCAGTGACAGTCGAGGTGAGCCAGCAGGATCTGCAGGCGACGGATCGCACGAGGGCAGAAGTCCTCTCGCTGCGGAACGAACTGGAGCAGCTTACCGCACAAATTGCCCGAACGAATCGAGCTCGCAGCGATGGAACCACAGAGCCTGCCGGGCTGCAAACCCAGCTTTCGTCGATGCAGAGTAGATCGACCGAACTGCAAGCGCAAATCGCCAGCAAAGAGTCGAGACTGACAGACCTCAACAAGCAGTTGGCGGGAATCCAAGGCGCCAGCCGGGAAGCTGAATTCCGAACCACCGAAATAAAGCAAAAACTCAATGCGACCGATGAGACCATCAAGAATTTGAAAAACGCCATTGAAGACAGCAAAAAGATGGACGTCACTAAACTCGGCGGATCGATGAAGAACCCGCAATATGTGGAGTGCCTGGATGGAGAAGTCGTTTTGCAGCCTCAGGGCGATCACATCAACATTCAAGCCATTAAGGGGAGTGACTCGAAGTTCGTGGCCGCGGTTCGGCGGCGGGAGGTCTTCTTTCTTGTGCGCCCCGCGGGTTTCAGGTCATTTGACGCCGCGCTCGCAGCGGCCGAAAACCTCGGTGCGACAGTTGGATATGAGCCCGTCGATGCGGATTGGCCAGTCAAGTTTCGCTAGAACCGCCGGAGATAGCGGATGAAGCAGCAATGGCACAGCGGATTCGACGACAGCAGCGGATGGGGGCGCCTTATCGATCCTGTCTGTCTCTTCATCCTCTGTCAGATTGCTGGCACGCTCTGGGTGATCACGCCCAGAAAGGCGTTTGCTCCTCCGGTGGCTCCCAGTGCGTCGGTCGACATTCATCGCGCCGAGGTTGCGGGGTTGGCGAATCAGAAGTCTGCGCTGGAGAAGGCCGTGAAACTCGCCCGTGAGGAACTGGCGACGCTTGCTCTACCCGTCCAGGCGACCGTGACCCAGCAAGACCGCTTGGCGGCTCAAATCCGCGCAGAGGAACAGCAGGTCAAGGAACTGGAAGCGAAGTTAGACGAGCTGACGCGAAAGGAAGCGGACATCGGCGGCAAGATCGCCGCGGCTCCAGCGCCGAGTCCGCAACTCGGAACGGAAACTGAGCAATTGGGCCAGCAACTGGCTTCCAGGCAAACCGAAGTCAAGCGCCTTCAGGGACTTCTTGATCAGACAAGAGGGCCGGGCGATGGTTCCGTCGTTGGCAGCCCGCGCGTAGTGGAGACCAACCTCGAACTTAGGCCGATTCACCTGATCGGCAATCGGGCCGTCTTAATTGACGAGGAACACTACAAGTTCGAGCGAGGGCGGCGAAAATCGGATAACGAGGAAGTCGTAGTCATCACCAAGACGGCGGCCGGTGAGACGATCGACGAGATTCAACGGCCCAACAGCGATTTGATGGCATTTCTAAAAGGAACGGATCCAACCAAGCAGTTTTTGTTCTGCTTAGTCACCAGCGATTCGCTCCCCATCTTCCGGGAGGTCCGGAAGATCGCTCAGCAAATGAAGATCAGAGTTGCGTGGGACACAAACTACGATTCAGACGGCGTAATCGTCCGCTCCCTTAGACCGTCGTCAAGCGGCAGAAAGGTGAAGATTCCCGAGGGGCGGTAGGTTGGGGAGATGTGCGTGAGAGTTCCCTGGAAGCGTGGGACGGGGCTAAAGTGGCTAAGGCTGAGAGATCTGCCGGAATGCAGAACAGCGGAAAGGAGGCTGAAAGTGACAAGCAGACTCGGGTGGATTTTGGCGGTAGGGCTCGTCTCGCTCTCTCTCGCCGCAGCTCAGGACAGAACCCAACTCATGTCCGATGCCGCCCTGCAGGAGAATTGGAGCCGTGTAGCCGAATTGGCAGGCGGAGGAGAGGGGCTGAGCCCTGTGGAGCGTCTGCTAGCTGGCCACGCCGAACTCACGCTGAACCGGAACAATGAGTCGATGGCCAGTTTCCTCTCGGTGCTCTCCCCGGATGATTCCGCAGACGAACTCGGGCAGTGGCTCCAGTGGGCGCGCGAGTTCCGGGAGAAGAACCCTGCCAGCGCCATTGCCTGCTACTTCGAAGGCGACGCGCTGGCCCGGCTGCAGCAGTGGCCAGCGGCCATCGATGCCTTCAACGCGGGACTGAAACTGGCACCGGGAAACGCTCTCCTGCTGAATGCACGCGGGGTCAGCTTCGCCGCCACCTGGGAGATGGATCGCGCGGTCGTGGACCTTACTGCGGCGACGAAGGCCAACCCGCGCCTGGCCGACGCATTTCAGAACCTCGGATCGACCTGGGTGCAGCGACAGACTGGAGCCATAGGTGCGAGACGTGCGTTGGACAACGCGCTGGTTTTGTCCCCGGATTCGGTGGTTGCGCTCACTCTGCGCGGCGGAGTGTTCCTGGTGCAACAAAAACCGCTGAACGCGCAGGCGGATGTGGAGCAGGCGGCTAAACAGGCTGGGCCCCTGGCGCAGGCGGTGCATGGCCGCATCCAGAACATGGTGGGGTTGATGAGCCATCCGCACGCGACCGAGATGCAGTTGGCTCGGGCAGACGGCGAGAATCCGGGAATGTACATGCATCGGCAGACCGATTTGCTCCCTAAGCCTACCGATACACTTCCTGGGGCCGCGGGCGGCGCTAATGACCTGATCTTAGGCGCAAGATATGCGCGAGCGATCGGGCTATCTCAAGCAAGCTATCCGGCGAACCACATTCCTGACTCTTCGGCGCCGAATTCTAGCCCGAGTATGAACCTGTCGGCGCTTAACGTTGTCGCCGATCACGTTACGAACATGGCAAGTGGTGCCGACGCTCTGAAGAGCTTTCTTCCGCAGCCTTACCAGAAGGGATTGGAACCGGCCATATCGCGATTCCAGTTGGTCGGAGCTATCGGGGGGGCTCTCTCGGGTGACCTGGGGGATGCGTTACGAAGCGGAAACTTCGACTCCCTCCAGTCGCGCCTGCTCGAACAGCTTGGCAGGACTGGGCTGTCGGGGCTCGGACATTGGGCCGAGGACCTGCGGCAGGCGGGGAGGCTAGACCAGAGCTGGATCGATCACATGTCTCTTCTCGGTCCACTCCAGGACCTGACGGCAGCGGGCGCGTCGCAACTTGGAGCGGGGCGTTTGCTACCTAATGAGATGGAACGTAGCCTCTACCTGGGCGCCGCCCATGATCTTTTGAGCGCCGATTTCAATCTGCGGTATATCGTGCCCACGTCGACCAAGTCCCTGGCCGACCTCAGCATGGCCGCCAAGTGGGGGTCGGGTGCCAGCTTGGGTGCGACCGCCGCCTTGCCGGACTTGGCGAACTTTGCCCAGTCGCGAATGGCGCGCACCTTGGCCGCGCCGATGACGGTCAACGAGAGCATTCACCTGTTTGATGGCATCGCGAAGGGCACGGCGTACTCCGCGGCTTTCCTGGCAACCGGCGGCAGCACGGCAGCGGCTTCGGCTATGTCAACCCTTGCGGGTGTAACAGCGGACAAAGGCCGGGACTGGTCGATGCAGGTTTTTCAACGCGCGGACTATGGCGCCCGCGGCCAGATCGTGGACGTGTGGTCACAGGCGGTCTCGCGCGGGCAGACAACTAAGAACTTTAGCGAATGGATGGGTGGGTGGGATGAGACGATCAAGGCTGGCTTTACGCCCATGGAAATCTCTCATCTGAACGATCTCGTTTCATCGCGCAGTCTGTACCGGCCCAACACAGCATTTAGTACCCAGCGCCTATTCGACTCGCCGGCGACGCCGGCTGTCGGTTCCGTTACGCCGCCGAAGCCGCTGACGCCGCCCGCGCCAATTGCACCGAACGTACGGCCAGCTCCGCTCCCACAGCCCGAATTCGCCAGTGTCCTGAATGCCTTCAAGACCGCTGTCGGCGGCGCGGTGGGCAGCGGGAGTGCCAATGCGATATGCCCACCGCCCTGCGGAGGGCTCGACACCCAGATAACAATGCCGCGTTGGCGAGACGGCGAGTGGCCTTTTACACCCTGGTATGGACTGGGTTATGGGATCAACGATCGGCCCAAGCAAAAGGCAAGTGAGGTTCGGCAATGAGAGTTCGCGTAGCGGCAGTTGCGGTTGTGCTGATGCTCGGTGCGCTGATGGCGCAGGCCGGCGGTTCGACTTTTGTCGCCTATTCGCTGCGACAGGCGGAGAACCGCACAGCCGTCGGTAACCGCGAAGTGACCGAATTGGGCGGGATTACGGAGCCGGTGGCCTTCGTCTACGACGCAGCCAACGACGATTACCTGCTGGTGGGCGTGGCGGATCCGCAAAAGCCTCCCATCACTTTGGAGAGTTTCGTTGCCGCCTTGCGCGCCAGGGAAGCACCAGTGGTGAGCATCGATCCCCCCGCGCCGGGGGGCGATGCACACCTGCAACCAGTGCGATTCCACGGCCGGTTGGAAGACACCCGCCTCGGCATGGAAATGTTAGAGGCGGACATCGCCCTGAAGAAGTTGGCACTGGGCATGCTGAACGCCGACGTGTGGGGAGTGCGTTCGTACCTGGCGTTATCGGTGGAGGACGCCAAAAAGACCGGATCCGTGTCCGAGATCAGCAGTCGCTTCTGGCTGCGTGCCGGCGAAACCCAGGTATCCGGCAGCGAACGCGAAGGCGTGATGGTCGTGAATACCTGTAAAGCCAAGGTGGACACGGAAGTACTCGCCGAAGAGAAGGAAAAGAGGGACGAGATCGGAGAGGACTTCTCCTCGCAGGTGGCCGCCAGTTTTCCGGAACTCGTGATGCAATACCCGGCGCTGGCGCGGGTGCTGCCGATCCTGCGGCTTGTGGCGCTGGCGCAGGAGATATCGCGCGAGCGGCAGGGTTCGAGCCTGGACTTCTGGCTAAATCAATACCAGATGCCAAGGGTGCCGACACCAAGGACTTACGACCTTGCGGAGGCGCGCCAGGCCATTCCCGAGACCAATCGGGAGATCGTACTAAGCGGAGGAATTGACACAGACCCGCTGATCATCAGGCTGAATGGGGGGGACGCGACGGCGCTGCGCGAAGTGGTTCTGAAGTCGCGGCCGGCTCCGAATTCACTGTTGTGGCGCCCGCCTCTCGATGGCTGGGATTACACGGGTGAGGATTCGGTGACGCGTTCAGATCCGCGCGCTGGTTCTCCCAATGGATTCTCCCTGAGAAGGCAGATGCTCTCGCCCCCCTCCGGGAGCGTTGCAAAGCCGTATGTGGCTCCGCAGTTGCCTATACCCGCGCCCCAACTCGCCCCGAGGCAGCCAGGGCTGGGATCGGCAAGTAACTCCGGTTGGAAGTTTGAACCTGCGCCTCCATCGCAGTACGTCAGGTGGAACCCACCCCAAACCTCCACCAGGGTCGGTGGCGTCATGCTGCAGGCAACGGCATCGGTCAGCGGAAGCGGTTCGCCGCAGGATTTGGTGCCGGGCAACTTTGCATTGGTGGTAGACGGGGAGAACGCGCGGCCATCCCGGGAGACCTTCCGCAAGTTCGTCACCGCTCTATGGGCCGTCTACTTCAGCGATGAAGATCCAGGAATTTCGATCGATCCGATCGGGCCGGATGTCGATAAGCACCTGGTCCGCTACATCGGAAACGTGGTCAATACCGACCTCGGGCGAGTCATGCGCGAGGCCGATTACCTGATGAAGAAGTGGGCCGTCGGCACCGAACGGGCCAATATCCCGGAGTTCAAGAACCCGGACGATTTCATCGCTCAGGTTGGCCTTCAGGCCGCCGCCTATAGCCGCTTCTGGTTTGTGCCCGAAGACATGACGTTCAAACGCGCCGGGGATATGCTGCTCTTTTCTGGCGGCCGGATGACCGTGAAGACCGAGTACATGTCACAGGGGCTCTCTGCGCGCTCGGAACCGGCCAACGACAAGTTTGCGGAGATGTTCACGAACCAGTATGACCGCATCGCGGAGAACTACCCGGTATATCGGGAGCTTTTTGAATACGCCAAGCTTGTGAGCCTGGCGAAATACCTCAAGACATCCGGCGTGCCGCTCACCTGGTTTCTGATGGCGAACAAGGACCTGGTGCTCACCGAGGACTCTCCGGGCACCGTGGATGCGCTCGCTCACGGTTCTAACTACTACCGCAATCTCTCAATCACTGGCGGCGTCAATTTGAAAACGGGAGGCCGGTATGTTTACGACGCGACAGCAACGGCCGCCATCCAGGAAGCCATGGCACGTTCCGGCCCCTCTGAGTCCGGCCGTTCGACTGTCGCATCCGCGCCAGCAATTTCACCGGCGGCCAGCCAACCCTTCTCTTTCGACGTTGGAAAGACCAGTTACTCGGTTATCCCACAGCACTCTCTCACCACGGGGAAGGACCAATGGGGCAACCGCTATCAGACCGACCTGGCACTCAGAAACGGAGGCAAGCCAGGACTGGAACTGGTGCGCTATTTTGATTCCCGCCGGTCTTCGCAAAGCGAATTCGGCAGCGGCTGGCGCCTTTTGGTCCCGTACCGCATTAAGCCGTTTGGCGATGAGACGAGGGAGTTCCTGAACGTCCGCGTTCCGGTCAGGATGGCGATTGAGAACCTCCTGACCGGTCGAAACGAGGTCCTCACGTTTAGCACCGACCGGTATTCCATCGCGGGCTATGTGCCGGACAAACTGGCATCGAGCCAGGTTGTCGGACTTTTCGTCATGTCGAACGCATCGTTTCGACTGGCCGACAAGTTGGGAAATGAATTCTGGTTCGATCCGGCTGGCACCTTGACCGACGTCGCCTTTGCCAACCAGGACCGAATTCACTACCAGTACCTTGCCCAGGCAACGGATGCCTTCGAGCATCCTCCCTACGCGATACGGCCGACTGGCGCCGAGACGGTTGAGTATCGGGGAGAGACACTGCCGAAGCGTATCGTAGTGCGCAGCGCCGCTGATTCAGGCGAAGAGATATTGTCATTCGATCTCACACAGGCCGTGGCAACATACTTTCCCGCCGATGAGAATCGCAGCCGCTACCAGTGGCTCCAATGGACGCCCGATAGCAATTACCGGTTGCAGGACAAGCAAGGCAACCTCGCTGCCTTCAAGAAGGACGGGGAATTTCATGCGCTTCTGCCAGTCCTCGACTCCGCTCCGATTCAATCCGTGTCGATGGGGAATCAGAAAATCGACATGAGCTACGAGATTAACTTGGCGGGCCGCATGGTGATCGCCAAGGCCGTGTTGACCACCGGTGATGAGCATAACCCGCAATTGGCCGTTCGCTACGAATACAATAGCGATGGCACGCTGGCCCGGACGGAGCGGGAGGAAACCAAGAAGACACTTGCGATGAATCAATTATTGCGCAAGTAAGGCCACGTGCCAGTGAGTGCGGCGGCGATTCTTTGAGGCCGTGAAGATGGCCGATTTCGTATTTGAGGAATTCGACAAACTTCCATTCGCAATACTCGGTTTGGAAATCGGCCGGCATCCGCAATCCGCACAGCGCCTTGACCTTTCCCACGTCACCAACTCTGACTGCGTCATGAATGCTGCTTGCGGCGAGCCCGACTGGCATGATCCAGATCGCTTCGGCTAGTGCTGCTGCCTCGCTTTCGCGCAAAACACATATTCTCCTGTGCGGGTAGAATCCGATTTGGGGTTTCGAGTGTCGTCGGGTACGGTGGGGGTAACGACGACCATACTCCTTACCTCGGGTGCCGCCGACTGGCAGATAAACCAAACTTCGGGCGTCAATAATTGGCAACGTTAAGCGGATACGTTGCATTCTGGAACTTAATGACCGCACCTGAAACCGCGTCGGTGGGGACTTTGAATATCCACGTCAAGGGCCGCATGTTTTTGGGGTCGAGGTTTTCCCAAAGCGGCAGCTGCACACCATTGAAGTACAGTCGAGACCATGAGTTCTTCTTCTGACCTAGGCGCCCGAGCGCCTGATAAACAGAACCCCTGTTATCAATCAACTGCACGTCCGTCGCGTCGAGTTGCAGGTTGCGCCTTACGTTCGACACACTGAACTGGACGATCAAGAACGACTCCGAAGGGGCCAGTGCCATGGGTTCATAACGTGGGATCTCCACTATAGGGCCCCTATATGTTCCACCGCCAACCATCCTTTCAGCGGTGAGACCGGGCATAACATATTCGCCACTAGGTTTTTCGCTTAACTGCGGCTCTCGAGTGGCAGAAGCGCGCATAACCTGAAACGTAAGGGGCCGCCCGTTGGCTGAGATGGGGCGCACCTTCTCTGCTGATATAGATCCCACCAGAAGCAACATGAGAGCTAAGCAACCGTACGACATTGGTTTCATTCGGAATCTCCTTTTGATTTAGGGAAACGTATTCAAAGTCACCTCGACGATGAAGCACGCATTATACACCGCCTTGCCCTCGCCCATGCGCCCCCGGCGGGCCTTGAAGGAATTCTGGCGCTCCCTTTTTCTTGGGTGGGTAGTGGAGATCCGTGCTGAGTTGGCCGGCGGGCCGGTAACCCGGCGCATGCAGCCCAGGGTTGCTGCAATTTACTGGGGACGGAAACTGATCCCCTGCGCTGCCCTGTGGACTGGCCGACTGTGGGTGCCGAAGCCCAAGCCGCCGCTTTCCTGGGCAGTCAGCAGTGTGGCGGGGCGGCCGGTGTCTTGCTCAAGGCGCGTGGCGATCCGCGCCACCTCGTCGAGGCCGGTTTCAATGCTGAAAGTGATCAGTAGATAAACGAACGGTCGTCGCTTGCGGGCAGGCGTATCTGCCATTCGAACAAACAGAGATGGTCGTACGCTTAGAGCTTGATGGGCGCAAAGCCCTGGGCAGTTCTCGAACAGCGTCAGATCGGGCTTATTTGATACGGCTCGTCGTAGTAGACCACGACATCTCTGGGCACCATATTCCAGCGCTGCAGCGCCTGGGTCATCGCATCGACCTAGTCGTCGTGGGCGCCGTTGGGAAAGGCTGCGGACTCCTCGATGAAGTCGTCCACCCACGGCATGAACTCACCGGCGGATATACTCCCGCGCCTTGGGCTGCTGGCGGCGGAGCGCAGACCGATTGGCCGATGGGCGGCGGAGATTGGTCCGGCGTGTCGGCGGGGACGACGGCGTTGAACCGGGCGCCGGGCGCGACGAGCGGATTCAATCCGCTGGCAATGTTATTCGGCGGGACGCGCGGCGGCGCGGCTGGCGAGAGCTGGCCGAGCGGTCTGGCGGGAATCGTCAGCAGCTTCAAGAGCACGAACTGGGGGAGCTTCAAGCGGAGCCCGTCTAATCCGACCTACGGCACCCTCGAAAACGCAGGGCTCGGCCCTTTGTTTTCATGGGAATCGTTGCCCGCGGGCGGGCAGGCAAACACGGATGAAAGCGGCAACGACCTCCAGACCGGAGATTCCGGCGGCAAGATCACGGGCATAGGTGGTGTGGCCGGGGCCGCACTTGGTGCTGGCGGCATGATGCTCGCCAGCGCTGGCTTGTTGGGGAACAATCGTGGCACGTGGGGCGGCATCGCCGAGGGCACAATCGGCGGAGCAATGATCGGAATGCAGATGGGCGGACCGCTGGGGGCGGCGATTGGCGCTTGTGCGGGCTTTGCTATCGGCGGGATGGAGATGTTGCTCGGTATTGTGTCGCCGGCGCCGGATGTGATCTCCAGCCACACCAAACGACTGCTTGAGGAGACTCCTTGGCCGTCACCTCTGCATGGCCTCTCGCAGCAGATCCGCGATCTGCTCCAATCTCTGTCTCTGTTTGGCACTCCGGGGCATAGCAAGCCATCTTTCAACGATGCTGAGAAAGGTCGCTTTATTTGCCGGAGTCGGGCGAGTCGTGGAACTCACAACACCGTCTGCGCTGACGGACAAAGTACCTGTGCTGGTTCTGAGACTCATCAGGTATCCATTCTTGAATGCTCCCTCGACTGCACTGGCGCCAGCTGGAACACCGCCTAAGCCAGCATCCTCGAAGAACTCCGTCTTCACATCTGCGCCTAGAGCGATGAGCGCGCGAACGGATTCTGGTTGTGCGGACAGAATTGCCTGTTCCATGGGCACGGGGGCGCCCACCAAATACGTTGACTTGAACCGGTACTTGAACCAACCACCGTCGTCTTGCACGTCCCCAATATCAACGGCGGTGCCGGGACGGTTGATCTCTGCGCCAGCTTGGGCCAGGGCATTGATCTTCTTTACGTCGCCTTTGCTGATGGCTTTGAGAAAATCCGAATTGAGTTTGGGGTTAGCGGACTTCGGCGGCGGCGCTTGAGGAGTTGCCGTCGCTTTCGCGCTGAGAAATGACCCACCTGCGATCACGCCGAAGATGAGCGCGATGATCGAGAGAATGCCTTTGGTGGAGATCGTTGTCTTCATGCACCGCAGGATAGCATAACGATTCGCCGCTGCGTTCGGACTGGATCTCAAAGGTGTCGCCCACGAAATTGTCGCCGCCAGCGGGCCATCCGTCTTTCCAGAGCAGCGGGCAAATGTCCAGCACGCTGCGGCCGCCGCCAGATTCCGCTGCTGCTGTCTTCCATGGCCAACGCCGTTTCCAAAAAGTCGCTTGCGAAGGAATGCGATGTAGCGTACTCCATGCGTCGAGCGCCCGGTTATCGTGCACCGCTTCGGCTCGCTCGACGCCAAGCAGCAGCAGCGGTACTACGTCGGGATCGGCCCGCGAAAGTTTCAGTTCAAGCACCCGAACCTGAACTGGACCGAGACCAACCAGCTCAAGGCGTTCTGGGAGTCGATGCAGGGGCCCGTGGCAGTCCTTCACCTACACCGTCCCGAACGCGGACGGAACCACCACCGGCGTGCCGGTCACCTTCGAGCAGGCGCCGATCTCCTTCGAGTACCTGCGCACGGCCGTCCCGGTCGGACTGACCTTCTGTGCGCGGCCCACGAGACCAGCTCCGGTGAACAATTACCCACCCAGTTGCCCACCCAAAGGCGTATTTTTGGTGCTCAAACTGATTTATTTTGCAAAAATATTTCCTCTGTAATCAAGGAGTTGGTGAAAGCTGGCTGTCTCCGGAGCAAAAGGTCGGTGGTTCGAATCCACTCGGGCGTACCACAAATCCTTCCAAATCAACATCGGTGTTGGTGGAAGGCCGAGCTACCCCACCAAATACCCCACCAAAACAGAACCGCTTTCGATTTCTCACTGGGCTCTCCCCGGCTCGATAGGCTAGGGTGCTGAGTCGACAGCCTTGCAGATTTCCGCGTCCATTCCCTCTACTGCCGCGCGCACGCTCTCTGGAATGTCGCGCATGTACCAGCCGGTCATTTCCAATTTCGAATGCCGCAACTGTGCCTGCGCGTCTTTCGGCGATCCGTGACGTTGAAATTGCGTCGCGAATGTGCGGCGCAGAGCCCGGTAGGTCATGTCGGAGATGCCCGCCTTCGCCGCGATCGGCTTTAGGACCCGTTTCAGGTAGTTGCCGATACGGTCAGGCGTACCGGCCTCGGTTGGGAACAGTAGATCGTTCGGTGCGAGAACGCGATTCTGATGGTACGGATCAGCCATGTTCCGGATGCTCATCCAGGTGGTGATTTCCTTGTGCAAATCCTCGCTGATCGAAACGTATGCATTGGAACTCTCTGTTTTCGTCGCACCAATTCGATTGGCACCCTTTTCCGTTTCCTTCAAGGCCTCGTCGATCTTCAGCAGCCCGGACTCAACGTCATCGACACGCAGCGCGAACAACTCGCCGGGCCGGAGTCCACAAACAGAGAAGATCCGGACGATCAGATGCTCGCGAAGCGACACCGCGCGGGCAGCGGACAGCAACTGCCGCATTTCATCAAGTCCGTAAGCGCGCTTCGCGGGCTTCCTCAGTTTTGCTCCCGGTAGCTCAACCCTGGCAGCGGGGTTCACCGGAATGACGCGCTCACCGACCGCGTACTCCAGGGCCGCCGCCACGTAGGTTCTCGTCTTCTTCACGGAGGAATACGAATAGCCAGCGTCCGCCATGTTATTCAGCATTTGCTGAATGGGGTCGGGCGTCAATTCGATGACGTGTTTGGACCCGATCAACTCAAGGACACTGGGGCGACGCGGTTTGATTTGCTTCCCCTCTTTTGGCGGCGCGGTTTCGACTTCCCGCCCCCCGCTCGCCTCGGCAGCGGCACCATTCGTGTCAGAAAAACGACAGTTCGTCATTCCTTCTTGACACTGAGTTGCAAAACGCGGTCAAATCAGAGTCTGGAGTCTGGAGTCTGTTGCGACTCAGTCGCAACTAGTCGCAAATGAGATCACCTGCTTTGGACCGCCGATCCCTGTTACAGGAACTGACGCTGCGGGGTGTCCGCATCACCGGCCAACGGCGGATCCTGCTCGAAACGATTCAGGAGTCCGATCGGCACCTGGACGCCGCCACCCTGCTGGAACTCGCGCGTCGGCGAGATCGGCAGATCAACCGGGCCACGGTGTACCGCACGATTGACCTTCTCAAAAAGCTCCGGCTGATCGACGAACTCGACCTGATGCATCTCGATGGCGAGAAGCACTTCTACGAAGCCAAGACTAATATTGACCACGTTCATTTGGCGTGCTTCCAGTGCGGAAGGATCGAGGAGTTTACCAGCCCACTGTTCGAACAGTTGAAGACCGAAATCTCGAAGCAGAAAGGGTTCCATATTCGCGTCGTGCGGCTGGAACTCGGCGGTCGATGCAGTCACTGCTGTGCTGTGGCGCGAAGTTGTACCGAGTGCGGCGAGGAGGCTTGCTGCAAGGGCGACTAATCGCGTAGCTGATAGACAAGCATGGCCACGCGGCTGACTTTTGGCGAAGCGTACTGCGTGACCTCGTAGGGGTCGACAACCCGAGGACTGTTACCTCCCTCATCTTAGGTTGACCCGGCCGGCTTTCAACGAGAAGAGGAAGATGACTGGAGTCGAAGCCACGAGACACAAACTCATTGCCAGGGACGGGGGCATGGACATCCGAAAGCAGACCCTGCTTCTCGCACTGCTGACATGGTTCACTGGTCTCGCCGGTATCGCCGGCACCGGCGGCAGTATCGCCGGCATGGTCAGCGATCCAAGCGGCGGTGTGATGCCAGGCGTTCTCGTGGTGGTCCGCAACTCGGAAACGGGAGCAGCGCAAAAGACCACAACGAATGGTGAAGGGTTTTACGGCTTTCCCGCCTTGTCCGAGGGCCGTTATGAGGTGCAGATCGATCACCCCGGATTCAAGCCGTACAGACACGCGGGACTGATGGTGAACTCGAATGCCGCTCTGCGAGTCGAGGTTCAATTGACCTTGAAAGCGCAGTCCGGCGAGGTCACTGTCAGCGAATCATCGGCCCAGGTGGAGACAACGAACACTGAGCTGGGGGAACTCATTGCCGCACGCCACGTAATGAGTATCCCCGTCAATGGGCGCGGCTACACCGATTTGCTGGCGCTCCAGCCCGGCGTGATCCCAGTCAGTTCGGCACAGCCCAATGCGGTGGTGATGGCCGGATGCACGAGTGCGCCGCCTTCCGGAGATCTGAATCCCGGAAACATGTCGGTGAGCGGACAGCGTGAGACTGCCAATGGTTTCACGGTAAACGGCAGTTCCGCGCAGGAAGACTTCAACATGGGAGCGGCGGTAGTGCCGAATCTGGATTCCATCCAGGAGTTTCGCGTGCTCACCAACAACTTCAATGCCGAGTACGGCAACTTCAGCGGCGGACAGGTCTTGGTCACGACGAAGTCGGGGACCAATGAGCTTCACGGAAGCGCGTTTGAGTTTCTTCGGAATACCTACCTGGATGCCCGCAACTACTTCGCCGCCGAACGCGCCCGCTACGACCGTAACCAGTTCGGTGGCACCCTGGGCGGACCAATCCACAAGAACAAGGCGTTCTTCTTCGCCGATTATCAGGGCACACGCATGACGCAGGGCATTGACACGGGTCTCATTTCTGTGCCCTCCCTGCGGAACCGCGCCGGAGACTTCTCCGACAATGCAGGCGCGCTTACCGGGACGGTCAATGGCCAATACTGGGCCGGTCTGCTCTCCCAGAAAATGGGTTATAACGTTCAGCCCGGCGAATCCTACTACACGCCGGCATGTACGAGTCCCAACGAATGCGTTTTTCCGGGAGCGCAGATTCCGGAGCGTGCCTGGGCCGCTCCTGCCATGGCTCTTCTGCCATACATCCCGAAACCGAACCGCGGCAACAGCACGTTCTCTACCTCCGCCTACAACGAGAACCTGCGCGACGACAAGGGCGCCATCAGGATCGACAACAACGCCCGTTGGGGCACCGTTTCGGCCTACTACTCTTCCGACGACTACAGGATGGATAATCCCTATCCCACCGGGCAGGGGGGCGCCAACGTGCCAGGATTCAACGCGCTCTCGCTTGGCCGCTCGCAACTGGCCACACTGAGCCTCACGAGCACCATCAATCCAACGGCCGTCAACGAATCGCGCCTTGGGTATATGCGGACGGCGAACAACGTTGGGCAGTCCGTCGGTGGAGTCGGGCCGACACTGGCTTCGCAGGGTTTTGTCGATGCGGCTGGGAAACCGGGAATTGTACCCCTTGCTCCGCAGATCGAGGGTATCGAGAATGTCGCTTTCAACGACTTCACGATCGGGGTCGACACGACCGGCGTGAAGCAGGCCAACAACACATTTCAATGGTCGGACAATCTCTCAAGGGTGGCTGGCAAGCACATCTTCAAGTTCGGAGGAAGCGTCCACTATGACCAGGTCAATATAAATCCGGATGCAGTCTACAACGGTTCGTTCCTGTTCCAGGGAACCGAGACCGGCTCGGATTTTGCGGACTTTCTCCTTGGCATCGCCAGCAACTATAATCAGGCCGATTCCGAAGCCTTTTACCTGCGCAACAAGTATGTGGGCCTATATGGTCAGGACAGTTGGCAACTCCGGAACAATCTCACGCTGAACTATGGCACGCGCTGGGACCTTCTGCCGCCGTGGCACGAGGAGTACAACCAGATGCAGACGCTGGTCCCAGGCGAGAAATCGGTGGTCTATCCCGGCGCTCCGGCGGGCCTCGTCTTTCCAGGCGATCCCGGAATTCCCGCCACGCTCGCGCCGACCAAGTTCACCAGTTTCGCGCCGCGGGTCGGCTTGGCATATTCGCCCGGTGCCAAAACCAGCATCCGTGCCGGCTACGGTCTGTTCTACACGGCTATCGAAGGTCTCTCGGCCGGCATCATGAGCGCCAACCCGCCCTACGGCTATGATTACAACAGTCTCGCGCCGCCCCTGTTTGCGACGCCTTTTGTTACTGCAGCCACCGGCGAGGACGTCGGTCAACGGTTTCCATCGCCGATTCCAGCACTTGGCGCATCGGCGAAGGCCCCCAACACCTCCGTGGACTGGTCGCAATACCTGCCGATCACCGGTGTACCGTCGTTCTTCCATCAGAACGTGACACCGTACAGCGAGAGCTACACGCTCTCGATCCAGCGGGAAGCGGCGCGCGATACGGTGTTGACCGCGAGTTATGTGGGTACGCAGGCGCATCATCTGCTGGTGCTCATTTCGGCGAATCCAGGCAATCCGGGGCTGTGCTTGAGCCTCAGCCAGCCGCAGGACGTCATGCCCGGTACGGCGACATGCGGGCCGTTCGGCGAAAGCGGGACATACATCACGCGCTCCGGCGAAACGATCCAGGGCACGCGCGGGCCGTTCAGTTCCGAGTTCGCCGCCGTGACCTATCAGAAAACCATCGGCAACTCCAACTACAACGCGCTCGAGTTGTCGCTGCGGCATGCCAGCCCGTCGCTTGAACTGCTCGTTGGCTACACCTACGGGAAATCCCTCGATCAGTCGTCCAGCTTGGCCGAGGCGGTCAATCCGCTGAACCCCAATCTCAGCAAGGCGCTCTCAGCTTTCGACATGCGCCACAACTTCGTCGCAAGCTACGATTGGAAGCTGCCGCTTCCCAAGTTGATGCATCGCCGGTCCCGCTGGATGGAAGGATGGTCGATCTCAGGAATCACCAGATTCAGCACGGGGTTCCCCGTCACGATGTACAACAACACCGACACGTCATTGTTGGGTACCATTCCAAACGGGATCAATAACAACGGCGTGGACACGCCAGATTACACTCCAGGAAATCTGGAAGTCAACACGAATCCGCGAAACGGCAAGCCGGCGTTCAATACGAGCCTGTTCCGCTTGCCGGATCTGGGCCAGGTCGGCACAGCCGCCAGACGGTCCTTCTACGGACCGGGAATCGCGAACTTCGACGCGGCCCTGCACAAAACGGAACGGCTATCGGAGGCGCGGTCTCTGGAGTTTCGCGTAGAAGTCTTCAACATCTTCAACCATGCGCAGTTCTACGGGCCCGCGGCGGTGAACGGCAACATATCGAGCGCCAACTTTGGGCGCATCGTCAGCGCGGCAGATCCAAGACTGTTCCAGTTGGCGGCTAGGTTCAGCTTTTGAGACGGCTGTTTCGATAACGATGCGACGCGATCAACTGTCTCAAGCCCCTCCGGCAGACCAAGCCTCGTGGTGCTGGCAGCGATGTGCCTATGGCTTCGGATCTGGAAACCGCTCCCAACCGTCAGCATAGCTGGTGGTGTGCGCCCGCCTTCCCCTGACTATGTAGTTGAAAAGGCAAGATATTCGTCACCGTGCGCGTATCGGAAGTGCATGGTGGCTCGATGACCCCGCGCAACAGCATCCACCCGATTCGTGCTCGTAACAGATACCCAAACAGGGTGCTTGACAAAGTCCTAAATTAGAATTATTCTTGATACTTCATGGACGCCAACGCGATCAAACGGTGCCTGGAGGGCAGCGGGTTGCGGTGCACTCCGCAGCGCTACGCGGTCATGGCGTTCCTGGCGGAACATGCCGGTCACCCTACGGCTGCGGAGATCTTCGAAGCCGTGAATCGCACAGATCCGCGCTCTTCAAGGGGCACGACCTACAACAATCTGCGGGACTTGGTGCAGGCGGGTTTGGTGCGTGAGGTGGCCATCGAGGGCCGCGCTGCGCGATTCGACGTGAAGGGCATGCGGCATCACCACTTCCTCTGCGACCGGTGCGGCAAGGTTGAGGACATGGAGTGGTACGACGTGCCCTCGCCTGCGTCGGGCTCCCTCGGTAAGCGGGTTTTTCGGGAATGCGAACTCATTCTCCGTGGGCTTTGCGCGGAGTGCGCTCCGCAGCAAGGTTCCCGTTGAGTTTCGGGCGCGTATGGAATACCGACTCCAATGGTGCGCGCCCGCAAAGCGCAGCCAGTGGCGATTGCGCGAATGGGAAGGCCGGGAGTGGTTTGTATCTGGTCTCAGTACTTTATAGAGTCATTGAAAGGAGCCCAATCAAATGTCAACCGAAGCAAAGTGTCCGTTCCATCACACCTCAGGCAGCGGCACGTCGAACCGCGACTGGTGGCCGAATCAGTTGCGTTTGGAGATCCTGCGCCAGCATTCGGAGCTTTCCGATCCGATGGGCGAGGATTTCAATTACGCCGAAGAGTTCAAGCGTCTGGACTTTGCGGCCGTGAAGAGGGACCTTCTGGCGCTGATGACCGACTCGCAGGATTGGTGGCCGGCTGATTTCGGCCATTATGGGCCGTTGTTCATCC
>Ga0181518_10001067_pt1 | contig 28721 bp, 24 predicted proteins | sample PEATcosm2014_Bin_28_FD_119751 | JGI IMG/M metagenome (GOLD analysis project Ga0181518, IMG submission 119751) | Peatland microbial communities from MTU Mesocosm Facility, Houghton, MI, USA - PEATcosm2014_Bin01_60_metaG | ecosystem: Environmental > Terrestrial > Soil > Wetlands > Peat | place...
CAGCGCATTGCACAACTGCCACTGGTAGCTGTAGCTGATCGGCGCCGTCCCCGACCAGCTCCCCGACGCCACACTCAAAAGCTGCCCTTCCTGCAACAACCCCGAGATCGACGGCAACACCGTATTATTTGGCAGAAGACCTTCTATCAATCCAGTCACCGAGGTCGTCACCGACGAGGAGCCGGCAACGTTCGTCGCCTTCACGATCACGTCCAGCGTGTCACCGATGTCGCTCGGAGAGAGTTTGAGGCTTGAGCCGGTCGCTTCTGAGATGTTCGCGCACGCTTTCCCCAGCGCATTGCACAACTGCCACTGGTAGCTGTAGCTGATCGGCGCCGTCCCCGACCAGCTCCCCGTCGCCACGCTCAAAAGCTGCCCTTCCTGCAACAACCCCGAGATCGACGGCAACACCGTGTTACTAGGCAGAAGACCTTCGATCAAACCCGTCACGGGCGTCGTCACCGACGAGGAACCCGCGACGTTGGTGGCCGTGACGCGCACGTCGAGCGTGCTCCCGATATCGCCCAGCGACAGCTTCAGGCTCGAACCGGTCGCTTCGGATATGTCCGCGCATTCCTGCCCGAGCGCATTGCACAACTGCCACTGGTAGCTGTAGCTGATCGGCGCCGTCCCCGACCAGCTCCCCGTGGCCACGCTCAGCAACTGCCCTTCTTGCAACAGCCCGGAGATCGTCGGCAACAGGGTGTTGGTGGGCAGCAGCGCGAGAATCGGGCTGGTTTCGGCGGAGGTCGCCGACGCGGAGCCCTGCGCGTTGGTCGCGGTGACGACGACGGCAAGCTGGCTGGCGAGGTCGAGCGCTTCGAGGGTGTAGGTGGAGCTCGTCGCGCCGGGGATGTCTTCGCAGGAGCCGCCGAGGATGCTGCAGCGCTGCCACTGATAGTTGAACGCGAACGGCGCGGTCCCGGCCCAGCTGCCGACGCCGGCGGTGAGCGTCTGGCCTTCCTGCAGGCTGCCGGAGATGGCCGGCGCGGCGATGCTCACGGGCGGCCCCGCCTCGATCTTCTTCGTCGCCCGCGATGTCGCGATCGCGCTGCCGCCGGCGTTTCTGGCGGTGACGATCGCCCTGAGCCTCGAGCCGATTTGAGAGCTGACGGCTCGGTAGCTGGACGAGGTGGCTCCGGCTATGACCGAGCAAGTGGCGCCCGACACGCCGCAGACCTCCCACTGGTAGGTGAACGACATCGGCGGCGTGCCCTTCCACTTGCCGCCGGCGACGCTCAGCAACTGCCCATCCTCGGGCGCGCCTTCGATCTTGGGGGCCGCCCGCTTCTCCACCGCGAGCGGCGCGACCACCCCGGTGAGCGCCGAGGTGGCGGTGGAGCTACCGGTGCCGTCGGTCGCGGTGACGGCGACGCGCAGGGCATGGCCGACGTCTTCGTGCGTGACCCTGTGAGCAGGCTTGGTCGCGGCGGCGATGTCTTCGCATTCGCCACCGGCGGCGTCGCAGCGGACCCATTGGTAGGCGTAGTCGATCGGCTTCTGCCCGACCCACGCGCCCCTGGACGCCTTCAGCACCTGGCCGTCCTGCGCGACTCCGCTGATGCTCGGCGACGACCCGTTCACGGGTGCGCCAGCCGCGTCGGCGACCCCGACCATCGACGACGCGCATGCCGCGCCGAGCAGAGCCAGCGCCGACGCCCTCACGCACCGGCGCACCACACGCACCCTCTCCCGCCTCCCGGCTGTCCCCATTCCCCGACCCCATTCCCCCGGCTGTTTATCCGAACGAATGGCGTCTACCCGACTCAAGCCGGTTCAAACCTCGAATGTCAAGCGTCGGCGGCGGCGGGCTCGGAGACGCCCGCCTCACGGACGCCGGCCGCGCGCAGGCGCAGCCCGAAGAACGGGAACACGAGCGTCGAGAGCACGGCCGCGCCGACCAGTGCGGCGGCGGTGGCGGCGCGCATGTGCCCGCTGCTGGTGGCGAGCGCGGTTATGGCCAGCACCATCGGCAGTTGGGTCGAGCTCATCAGCGCCAGCGCGACCCGATCGCGGGCGTCGAGCACGCCGCGGTAGAGCAGCAGCGCGGGAGTGCCGCGCACGAGCAGGAACAGCAGGAAGAACACCAGCATCTTCAGGACGCCGGACGGCGTCGCGAACAGCGCGGAGACGTCGAGCTTCATGCCGCTGACGACGAAGAAGAACGGCACGAACACGCCGAACGCGACGGCTGTGAGCTTGGAGTCGAACGCCGGCATCTCGTGCGTGCGCAGCACCTGGCGCGTGATCACACCGGCGGCGAAGCCGCCGAGCAGCAGGTCGAGCCCCAGTTCGGATGCGATCAGCGCGAGCGCGAACACGAGCACGACGATCCAGCGCACGGCGAGCTGCGAGCTGCTCTCGAGGGTCCGCTCGAACAGCGGCAGCGTCCGCTCGGCCGAGCGCACCGCGAACACGGCGACAGCGACGGCGAGACCGATGAACGCGATCAGGATCAGGGCGTTGTGCACGGTGCTCTGCGTGGAGAGGATCAGCGTCAGCAGCAGGATCGGCCCGAACTCGCCGACCGCTCCGGCCGCCAGCAGATAGGTGCCGAAGCGGGTGCGCAGATCGCCGGTGTCGGACAGGATCGGGATCAGCGTGCCGATCGCGGTCGTGGAGAGCGCCGATCCCGTGTACAGCAGGGATAGAACGATGCCCGCGGCCGCGAGCAAGCCGCCGATCGCGTAGGCGATCACGAGCGAGATCGCCCAGCCGGCCAGCCCCAGCCACAACGGCCGGCCGGCGATCCGGCGCAGGTCGATCTCGTAGCCGGCGAAGAAGAACAGCAGCCCGAGGCCCAGATCGGAGAAGAAGGAGATGAACTGGCTGACGTGCAGACCTAGCACGCGCGGTCCGAGCACGATCCCGAGCAGCAGCTCGACCACGACCACCGGCAGCAGCAGCTTGCGCCCGGCCGCCACCGCCGCGATCGTGCCGGCGAGCGCCGATGCGGCGACGACCGCCAGGAACGTGCCGGGATCGACGTCGGCCACGGCGAGCACGCTCAGCACTCCACGACGAGGGTCTCGACGCTCACGGTGGCGCGACCATACCGCTCTGTGTCCAGGAACCGCATCGAATCCGGGCCCTATGGGTTAGAGGGTCGACTGCAAGCGCCGTTCAAGGCCAACTGCACTACAAGGAGACGGTACATATGCGTTCAATCAAGCTGACCGCGGCGGTCACGACCGCGGTAGCCGCGCTCGCGCTGTCCGGCGCCGCAGCGTCGGCCGCGGGCAGACACGGACACGCCAGGCGCGGGGGCGCCTGCCGCGTGAACCTCAACGTGGCCCCGCGCCTGATCACCTCCGGCGAATCGGTGCTCGCGTTCGGGCGCCTGTCGTGCGGCGGCACCGGCGAAGAAGCCAGCCAGACGGTGACGCTCTACGAGAGCTCGGTGACCGCGCCCGGCTACAGCGTCGCGGGCACGACCACCACCGACGCGCACGGCTTCTTTCAGGTGAGCGCCAGCGATCTCACCACGAACAGCAGGTTCTACGTCACCGCCGGCGCCGTTCAGAGCGGACCGCGGGGCGTCCGGGTGGCCGCTCAGGTGGCGCTCAGCGGGCCGCCGGAAGGCGTCGTGCCGACCAGCCTGCGAACGGGGCGCCGCAACCGCGTCACGTTCACCGGCACGGTCAGCCCGGCGGACGCCGGCGCGCAGGTGATCCTGCAGCGCCAGAACGCGGTCAATGGCGACGAATGGCACCGCATCGACCGCGGCGTGGTCGGCAAAGAAGGCATCGTCACCAGGGAAGGAACCTTCTCGATCACCCACACGTTCGTGGTGGCGGGCGACGCGAACATCCGCGTGGTCGTGCTCAGCGGCAGGCGCAACGCGCCGAGCGCGTCGAACATCCTCACGTACGAGATCGTCCAGGCGCAGAACCCGCAGCTGACGATCGAAAGCTCGGCCAACCCGATCTCCTACGGACAGTCGGTGACGCTCAGCGGCGCTGTCTCCGGGGCCCCGAACACGGCGGTGCAGCTGATGGCGCGCTCGGCTGGGCAGAGCGGCTTCACGCAGGTGGGCGAAGTCAAGACGAACGCCTCGGGCGACTACACGTTCCCGGCTCAAACGCCGCTCGCCAGCACCTACTACCAGGTGTGGAGCTCGGGCAAACGCTCGGCGGTGCTGTATGAGGGCGTCAAATTCGTGCTCACCGCGGGAGTCTCCGCGACGACTGTCCAGTCCGGCCAGCCGCTGACGTTCTCGGGCACGGTCACCCCCGGCGAGACCGGCCACGTGATCTACCTCGAGCGCGAGAACGCGGGAGGCCTCGGATTCCACGTGATCGCCGTGGGAACCGTGACAGCCGCCTCGACGTACTCGATCGTGCACACGTTCTTCGGCGTGGGCACGAGCGTGGTGCGAATCAAGGTTCCGGGCGGCCCGCTGAACGGGTCGACCGACAGCCAGACGTTCACGATCCAGGTGACGCCGGCGCCGTCGCCCGACGCGCTCAGGCCCGAAGCGCCGGGCAACTCCGGCCAGCCTCCCGAAGGCCAGGTCTAAGTCCGGGGGACGCCCTCGGTGCACTGTGGCCGTCCCTCCGTGGGGCGGCCACAGCGGCGCCGATCGTGCCCGCGGCCCACGCCAGCGGCGGACCGCCCGACCCGGGCGCAGGGGTGGTGCCGGCGGTGCCCGGTTCTCAGGCGGCGACGGCGCGTGACTGCAGGTGCGCGCCAACCTTGCGCTTTACCCGCTGCAGCGCGTTGTCGACCGTCTTGGTGTCGCACGACAGACGGCTGCCGACCTGCTCGTAGGAGTAGCCGTCGAGGTACAGCGACAGCACCCGGCTCTCCAGCTCCGAGAGCGCGGTCGACAGGCAGCCGACGAGCGAGCGCAGCTCCTCTGAGCTGATCACCTGGTTGACCGGGTCCTGGACGCTCGGTCCGGGCAGCATCTGGTCCAGCGTCGGCACGTCGTCGCCGGTGCCCGCGGGCGTCGAGGAGAACGAGACGTACTGGTTCAGCGGCGTGTGCTTGTTGCGCGTCGCCGTCTTGACGGCGGTGATGATCTGCCGCGTGATGCACAGCTCGGCGAAGTTGCGGAAGCTCGACTCGCGGTCCGTCCGGAAGTCGCGGATGGCCTTGTACAGGCCCACGAGGCCCTCCTGGATGAGATCTTCGGAGTCACCGCCCGCCAGGAAGTACGAGGAGGCCTTCAGGCGTACGAATCCGTGGTAGCGCCTGACAAGACGGTCGTATGCGTTGCGATCCCCCTGCTTTGCAAGGGCGATCAGGAACACATCCTCGACCTTAGGTTCAGAGTTAGAGTTGTGCGAGATTCTTGCCACGAGCAGATCCTTTCTCGGTGACCACCTCCCTGGCGGCCTCCAACGTGCTCAGTGGCGCACTCCTCCCCTGGCGCCAAAGCTATGAGATTGCGCTTTACCTTGGCTTTTCTCAACCTTAGGTTCAGCGTTATGTCGGCGCAGCCTTACACAGTTATGGAACCTTGTCAAGGCCGCAAACTGCGGCTTTGCAAGATCTCGTACAGAAGCGCCGCCGCGGCCGCGCTCACGCCGAGCGACTCGATCCTCCCGAGCAGCGGCAGCGCGATCAGCTGATCGCACGCCTTCGCCACGCGCGGGCGCAGGCCGGCGCCCTCGCTGCCAAGCACCAGGACGATGCCCGAGCCGCTGTAGTCGGGCGTGTCGTACGGAACCGGCGCCGTGGTCTGCGCCCGCTCGCCCGGCCGATCGGAGCTGGGCTGAACCTCTGCGCTCGCGCCGTAGCACCAGCACCCTGCCGTGCGCGCGTCGGCGAGGAAGTCGGCGAGGTTGCGCACGCGCGCCACGGGCAGATGCTCGACGGCGCCCGCCGATGCCTTGCACACGGCCGCGGTCACCTCGGCGGCGCGCCGCTCGGGGATGATCACGCCGGCCGCGCCGGCGCACTCGGCGGTGCGGCAGATCGAGCCGAGGTTCTGCGGGTCCTGGATCTGGTCGAGCACCACCAGCAGCGGCTGCTCGCCCGCCAGCAGCTCCTCGGCGCTCGCATAGTGGTAGGGCCCCGCGTCCGCGCACAGGCCCTGGTGCGCATCCGAGCCGCAGCGGCGCTCGATCTCATCGGCGGCGACGATCCGCACCGGCACGCCCGCCAGCCACGGCTCGCGCGCGGCGCCGGCCGTCGCCCACACGTCCCTCACGCTGCCGGCCCGCCGCCCGCGCAACGCCTCTTTGACGGGGTTGCGGCCGTAGAGGATCACAGCGGGATCAGGTCAAAGCCGTTCGGCCCGTCGCGGACCTCCCAGCCCTGTGCGGCGATCTCATCGCGCAGCCTGTCCGCGGCGGCGAAGTCGCGCTCGGCGCGCGCCTGCTCGCGCTGCTCGGCAAGCCCGCGGACGTCCTCGGGCGCCTGCTCCGCCGCCGCGAGCAGCGACTCGAGCCCGAGGACGGTGAGCATCTCGCGCAGATGCGCGTCGCCTGCGGAGTCCCACTTCGAACTGGTCGCCTCACCGAGCCACTCGTTGAGCGCGGCGAGCGCCCCGGGAGTGTTGAAGTCGCGCGCGAGCGCATCGAAGAACCTGTCGCGCAGCGGCTGGAGCTCTGGCGGTGAGTCGCCCGGCGACAGCCGCCTGCCGGCCTCGCGGATGCGCTTGACGTTGGCCTGCGCCTGCTCGAGCGCCGCCTCCGAGAACGCCAGCGGCTGGCGGTAGTGGCCGGATACGAGGTACATGACGACGGCCTCGCGCCCGTAGGAGTCGAGCACCTCGTGCAGCAGCGCGATGTTTCCAACCGACTTGGCCATCTTCTCGCCGGTGAACTGGATCATGCCGTTGTGCATCCACAGTTTCGTCAGCTCCCGGCCGCGCGCGGCGCGCGTCTGCGCGGCCTCGTTCTCGTGATGGGGAAAGACGAGGTCAGAGCCGCCGCCGTGGATGTCGAAGCCGACGCCCAGGAACTGCTCGGCCATCGCCGAGCACTCGATGTGCCAGCCCGGCCGACCGGCGCCCCACGGCGCCTCCCAGCAGGTGTCCTCGCCGGGCTTGTGCGCCTTCCACAGCGCGAAGTCGAGCGGGTCCTCCTTGCGAGCGCTCAGCGGATCGGATGCCGCGTCTTCGCCCTGGTCCATGTTCTCCAGCTGGCGGTGCGAGAGCGTGCCGTAGCCGGGGTCCGAGCGCACGCGGAAGTACACATCTCCGTCGACCGCGTAGGCGTGCCCGCCGGCGATCAGCGTCTGGATGTACTCGACGATCGGCGCGATCGTCTCGGATGCGAGCGGCTCGTGGTCGGGGCGACCCAACCCCAGCGCGTCGGTGTCGGCGCGGTAGTGGTCGGTCATCTCGGCCGCCAGCTCGGCGCTCGGCCGGCCGGCCGGCCGCGCGGCGTCGTAGATCTTGTCGTTGACGTCGGTGACGTTCACCACCAGCTCGACGTCGTAGCCCTCGTGCCTGAGGAAGCGCTCGAGCAGGCTGAACACGACGAACGGACGCGCGTTGCCGATGTGGATGCGGCTGTACACGGTCGGCCCGCACGCGTAGATCCCCACGCGCCCGGGGTCCCGTGGCCGCAGCGGCAAGAGCTCCCCGCTGCGCGTGTCGTGCAGAACGATCTCGCGCATCGCCGCGCAACCCTAGCGGGCGGCGCTCACGAGGCGAGGCGCTGGGCGAAGAACGCGAGGATCTCGTCGCGGGCGGCGAGCGTGGGCTGGCCGGCTTCGTCGATCAGGTGCGCGGTCACGACGCTGTGCGGGCATGCCACCACCTGCTCGAAGAACGGCGGCGTGTCCGGGTTGGCGGCGCTGTCGGGCAGCACCCGCCCGACGAAGCGCTCGCCGAGCGCCTCCTCGTAGGCGGCGAACCGCTGCGCCCTGCAGACCCGATCGCCGGCGAAGCGGTAGGCCATGACGGTCAGGTTCTCGCGCTCCAGGCGCTCGCGCACGGCGACGAGCTCCTCGGGGGCGATCTCCAGGCCGGCAGGGTCGTCCAGCGGCAGCGACGGCTGGGAGAGCACGGGCGCGAGCATCGCCGGCTCGAGCATCATCGTCAGCGCGAAGTTGCCCGTGAAGCACATCCCGATGGCGCCGACGCCGGGACCGCCGCACTCCTCGTGCGCGAGCCGCGCGAGCGAGCGCAGCCAGACGGTCACGGGGCTCGACTCGTTGGCGGCGAAGGCGCGGAACTCGGCGCTGACGCACACCCGGCGGAAGGTGGCGATGCCCTCCTCGACGCCCGGCACGGCGCCGTCGCGGCCGAACAGCGAAGGCATGTACACGGTGAATCCCGCGTCCCTGACCCAGCGGGCGAAGCGAGCCACATGCGGGCTGATGCCCGGCATCTCGGTCATCACGATCACCGCCGGTCCGCCGCCGGCCACGTGCACCGCCTTCTCGATGCCGTCCAGCGTGATCGCGCGGCGATCGAAGTCATCGAGCGGATCGTCCTCATCCACGCCCCGTCTAGCCATCCGGTCTCACCCCCGCGTCCGTCGGTCGCTGGCCGTGTGCCCGTCGAGCTCCGCCGTCCAGCTGACGCGGGCGTGCTCGATGCCGGCGGGATCGTCCAGCAGCTGTCGCTGCCAGTTGGCGGCCATGCCGAGCGCGTTCAGCCGGAACGCCATCGCCTGCGCGTCGACATCCGCTCGCAGGTCCCCCGCGCGAATCGCAGCGTCGACGTTGGCGGCGAGCACCGCAACCCATTCGCGCATGACGGCCGCCACCGCGTCGCGGACGGGGCCGGGGCGACCGTCCATCTCCGTCGAGGCCGCGCACAGGAAGCAGCCGCCGGCGAACACGTCCGACGCGAGGTACCTCCACCACGCCTCCCCGATCGCCGTCAGCCGCGGCAGACCCCTCTCGCTCGCGAGCGCGGGCGCGATCACCTGCTCGATGAGGATCGCGCGCGCGGCGGCGAGCGTCGCCAGCTGCAGCTCCTCCTTGGACCCGAACAGCGCGAACACGCTGCTCTTGTGCACCCCCAGATCCGCGGCGAGCTCGCCGATCGTCAGCCCTTCGAGGCCCTCGCGCGAGGCCATCTGCACGGAGCGCTCGAGCACCGCCGCGCGGCTGCGCATGCCCCTGGCCCGACGACCGTCGGTGGGCGCCTGCGGCGGCTGGCCGTCGAGCGGCGGCTCCAGCTCGCGCGCGCTCATCGATCCTCAGCTCCTGGTGACTCGGGTGCGGGGAGTCTCGGCACACCCGGCATCCTATTACATATACGTACGATCGTCTATCTTGTCCGGCCAGCGGCCCGGTGGGCCAGGACCCACTCCAGCAGGTCGACGTACTGGCCCAGGTGCCGCGGCCCGAGGAACATCTCACGCACACGCATCTGCGCCGCTTCGCCCATGCGCTCCGCCCGGTGGGGGTCGTTCAGAAGCCCGCTCACGCGCTCGCCGAACGCCCGCAGGTCGTCCGGCTCCACCAGCAGGCCCGTACGCCCGTCCTCGATCTGCTCGCGAATGCCGCCGATCGCCGAGGCGACGACCGGGCGCCCCTTCCACATCGCCTCCGACACGGTCAGGCCGAAGCCCTCCGCGAGGCTCTTCTGAGCGACGACGTCGGCGCGCCGCTGCAGGGCATTGACGATCACCGCGTTCTCGTCGGCGTCGACCATCGGCAGCAGCGCGAGGTGCACGCGCCGGCGGATCCGCCGCGGCAGCTCCGACCAGATCGTGTAGACCTCCTCGAAGACCTCCCTGCCCTCCGGGTCGTCCGCGACGGCGCTGACGTCGGGGCCGGCAAGCACCAGATGCGGATCGTCGTCCTCGGCGTGAACCTCTTGCGCGAATGCCGCGAGCACGCCGCACGGGTCCTTCAGGCGATCCCAACGCGACACCTGCGCGAGCAGCGGGACGCCCAGCCACAGCTGCTGCTCCTCGACGAGCTGGGCCCTGGAACGCACGCGACCGACGGTGCCGTCGAGCCGCTCGAACAGCGCCCGCGCGTGGCGCTGGTAACGGTCGGCCGCGAGCCCCGTCGCGCGCAGCACCGCGGTGACGCTCGTGAACGCCATCGCGTGGTTCTTCGGCGAGAAGGCGTCGATCGAAGGCGCGATCACCGTCAGCTTGGCGGGGTCCAGGCCCTCCCACAGGTAGTCGGGCTCCGAGAACACATACGCGTCCGCCCGCTCCACGTAGGGCATCAGGAAGGCCCACGCCTGACGCGCGAGATCGGTGGGGGGATCGATGCCGACGTGCGAGCGCCAGATCACCGCCGCGCCCGTCTCGAGCATCCGCGGGATCATGCCCGCCGTCTGCGGGTCGTGCAGCAGCACGACGTCGTCGGGGCGCACGCGCCGGGCGAGCAGCTCGGCGTTGGCCCGCGTGCAGCGCTCGTACGCCTCGCGCTCGGCTTCGCCGAGCGGCACGCCGTCGCCGTGCCCGTGCAGCATGTTGTGCAGGCGCTTGGTGACGCGGAAGAACTCGGGGTCCCCGGCGATCGCCATCCAGCGCGCGTCGCCGCCGCCGCCGCGCGCGTAGCCGATCAACGACCTCAGCATCTCGGCGACGCCGCCGCCCTGGGCGGTCGAGTTGACGTTCCAGAACGTCCGTGAGGAGAGCAGCTCGCGCCCCCTGCTGAGGGTGTGCTCGAACTGGGCGAGCGCGTCGCCCCTGAGCACGCTGCGCAGGCGCTCGGGATCCAGCGTCGGCACCTCGACCTCGACCGGCGCGATCGTCAGGGCGTCGTGCATTCGTCCGCGCCCAGAGCATCGACAGCGCCGGCCGGCGCCGCCTCGCGGGCACCGGCGGCTGCGAGCAGCTCCTCGATCGAGGCTGTCATCGCGTCGAGGCAGACCGTCAGGTCCGGCACCCGGTCCGGGTCGACGACGACGCCGAGGAACACGTTGCCGTCGTAGCTGACCGCGGCGACGCCGATCGCGTGCTCGGCGGCGAGCGGCACCAGCGGGTGGATCTCGCTCACCGGCGCGCCGAATGCGTACAGCGTGTCAGGCGCGCCCGGCACGTTGGTGACGGTCAGGTTGAACAACCTCGTCGCGTACAGGCTCCGCGCCAGCGTGGCGTGCAGCAGCGGCGGCGCCAATCCGGCGATGTCGATCACCGCGGCGCTGCCCCGTGCCTGCCCGGTGGCCTTCAGCGCCTGCGAGCGCGCGATCGTCTCGCGGTGGCGCGTCGGCAGATCCGCCGGCGCGACGGGCAGATCCACGAACAGCGAGGAGACCCGATTGCCAAGCGCCAGGCGCTCGCTCGCGACGCGCGTGTTCATCGGCACCATCGCGCGCAGGCCCTGAGCCGGCAGCGCCTCGCCGCGCGACTCGAGCAGCGCCCTCAGACCGCTGGCGGTGACCGTGAGCACGACGTCGTTGACGGTGCCGCCGAGCGCGCGCCTGATCGACTTCAGATCCGCCAGCGGCACCTGCAGCACCTCGAGGCGCCGGCGGGTTCCGATCGGCTCGTTGAGGCTCGTGTGCGGCGCGCCCCTCAGCTCCTCGCGCACGATCAGCTCGATCGCCGAGCGCGCTCTGCCGAGCGCCTCGCGCGGGTGCAGCATCCCATGCGCTCCGGCCTGCGCGGCGTGCACCATGGTGTCGATCCCCAGCAGCTCCTCGGCGGCGTGTGCCACCGAATGCAGGGCGCCTTCGCCTGAGTTGCCGTGCGTGGGCGCGGAGGGCTCGGCTCGCGCGGCGGAGCGCGCGCGGCGGGTGATCCGGGCGCCTGCCGGGGAGGAGCTCGGAGCGTCCGGCTCGGAGTCGAACAGCACGTCGATGACGTCGACGGACCCGACGCCGTCGACGAGGCAGTGATGCGTCTTGTGGGCGAGCGCCCAGCGGCCGTCCGCAAGCCCTTCGACGATCGCCATCTCCCACAGCGGCCGATGGCGATCGAGGCGCTTTGAGAAGAACTCCGAGGACCACTCCGCGAGCTCCTGCCGCCCCCCCGGTGCGGGGAGCGCCGCGCGCGTCAGGTGCCGGCTGAGGTCGAACGCCCGATCGTCCTCCCACTCGGGCCACGACAGGCCGCCGGTGCGCGTCTGCGACAGGCGCTGGAGGTAGCGCGGAAGCCGTGTCAGGCGACTTTCGAGGTGCTCGCGCAGCTCCTCGCGCGAGGGAGAACGCCCTTCCGGCGGCGGATCGAAGACCATGACCGCGCCGATGTGCATGTGCGCGCTTTCGTCGGCCTCCTCGAGCTCGAGGAAGGTCGCGTCGAGGGCTGACAGGTGCGCGCCCACCGTCGCCGCTCACACGCTCTGCGCCGTCGCCGCGGTGTCCTGCGCCAGCCAGTCGGGCGGCACCAGCAGCACAGAGCAGGCGCCGTGGTGAACCACCCGTCTGCTGACGCTCCCGAGCACGCTCAGGCCGGAGCGCCTGCGGCTGCTCATCACGACCAGCGACGCGTCCAGCCGCGAGCACGCGGCGATGATCGTCTCCTCGGCGCTGCCGCTCTCGATCACCGCCCGATCGCCGTCGACGCCATCCGGCTGCATGCTCTGCACCTGTGCGTCGATCCGCGATCTGCGCGAAACCGATCGCCGTCCCAGCGCATGGATCAGGGTCAGCGCCGAGCGTCCGTCGCTTGCCATGCGGCCGGCGAGCGCCACAAGCTCGTCCGAGCCGCGCAGGCCGTCGCTGGCGACGAGCATGCGCTCGCCGAAACGCGTGGCGGCGCGCATGGGCCGCGCGACGAGCAGCGGCGTGGACAGCGAGCGCATGGCGGTGTCGGTGACGCCGCTGAACAGCATTCCCGCGAGGACCGACTTTGGCGGCGCGCCGATCGCGACCAGATCGTGACCGCTGGCCCAGTCGCTGAAGATCTGGTGCACCGGCCCCGCCGGGTCGACCTCGATCCTGCACGAGACACCAGCCTGGTCGGCGAGCATGTTCGCGCGATCGACCATCTCCGTCGCGCTGTCCCCGGGCATCTGGCCGGTGCCCGTCCGCAGCTTGGTCACGATCACGACGGTCAGGCTGCCGCCCGGCCCCACCAGCTCCGCCGCCTGCTCCACGGCGGCGAAGCTTCCCTCGCCCCCGTCCACCCCGCACAGCGCCTCTGCGAACACCCGCTCGCCGCCGCTCGCCGGCAGTTGCCCGCCCGCGGGCTCGTAACAGGCCGGATGGTAGATCGCAGCTCCCTTCACGGGCGGGCGCGCCTCGAGCGCCAGCGTGCTGCTGCGTACTCCATCGCCGTCGACGATCACGAGCGGCTCGTGCCTGGCGATCATGGCTCCGCACCTTCCGCACGCCACCGTCTGAATCTCCCTCTGCGCCTCCATGGGTGAATCGTCCACCAGCGGACCCCTCGCTCCAACCGTAACTTTCCGCAGCGAGCCTGGGTGTTTGCCGACGAGCAGGCAGCGATTTCACCCGCCGACACACGGCCCCGCCGCTGGCCACGATCAGGTGACTTCTTCGGTTGAAGATGCCGGCCTGCTCAGACGACCCGCTCTCGCCGGTGCTCGGCGAACAGCCGCAGCGCGTAGCGCCCGGCGGGATGCTCGCGCACGCGCTCCACGAGCGCGGCCGTCCCCGGCGCGAGGACGTCGGGCTGAGGAAGCGCCACGCCGTATCCGGGCGGCACGACAACCGAGGCGGACAGGGCGGCGAAGGTCAGGTCGGCGGCGGTGAAGCGCTCGCCGCACAGGTACGGGCGGCCGTCGGCGAGGAGCTCAGCGACGTGGTCGAGCTCGCGCCACACCGCGGCCTCGTCCTCGATCTCGACCCCCGGACGGATGTCGAGCACGCGCCGCACCACACGCACGATCAGCGGCCATCCGTAGCGGAGCGCGCGGTCCTCCCATGCGGGCACGCCCTGGTTGTTGAAGCGCAAGACGAGCTCGCGCTGGGCGAGCATGTGGACGTACATCAACCGGCGCCCCTGCGGCCCGAGCTCCTCGTCGAAACGCCGGCACAGGCGCTCCACCTCGATACGTGACGCGGGGTCCTCGGGAAACAGCCGGTGCGCGGCGGGCGTGCGCTCGTCGACCCACGCGAGGATCTCCTGGGACTCGCCGATCGCGCCGCCGGGCGTCACGAGCACGGGAACCGTGACCCCACCGCCCGCACGCCTTGCCGCGAGCTGGTGGATGCCCTGCACGTGGCGCTCCTCCCGGTAGGAAACCCCCGCCCGCTCCAGCGCCCAGCGCGCCTTTTCGCAGTAGTGGCTGATCGGGATCGTGATCAGCCGCAGCTCGTCCATCTCAGTACACGAACGCCGACAGCGCCTGCGCGATGTCCGCAGCTGGCAGCGGCCCGAATCGCAGGGTCCATGACCCGTCGTGCTCTTGGCGGAAGGTGTGCGGGACTCCTTCGCCTTCCAGCTCCGTCTGATGCTGGCGCGCACGCTGGTAGCCGGAAGCTCCGTGAAAGGTCGCATCCAGGCCATACCTGCCGTCGTCGACCGGCCAGATCGTGAGCCGGTCCGGCACCGGGCCGGCTCGACTCGGCAGCAGTGAGCCCGAGCTCACCCGGATCGGGCCGGCTGGTGCTCGCGCGCCCAGCGCACGATGCTGCCCGATCCGGTGACGACCTCGCCCCCGTCGAGGACCAGGATCGGCACCGATCGCTGCCCGCTCAGGCGCTCGATCTCGGCTCGATCGCGCGCCCGCGTCGGCCACGTCCACAGCTTCAGCGAGCCGCCCCGCACCTGCTGGTGCTCGTAGGTGTGGCCCGCGTCGTCCAGCGCCTTCGCGGCCTTGCCGCACGGGTGCAGCGCCGCCGCCGACTTGCCCGCGTCACACGTGTACAGGATCACGCGTCCACGCTATCGCAACGACGCCACCCTTGTGACTCGTGCCGTCGGGCCTCAGTCCACCCGCCGCAACCCCGCGGTCGCGAGCGCGACGACGCCCTCGCCGCGACCGACGAAGCCCATGCCCTCGCCGGTGCTCGCCTTGACGTTCACGCGCTCGAGCTCGATGCCGAGCACCTCGGCGAGCCGGGCGCGAATCGCCTGGCGGTACGGGGCGAGCTTGGGTGTCTCCATCACGACGGTGCAATCGACGTTCACGGCCTCGAGGCCGACCGCGCGGACGCGCTGCACGACGTCCGCGAGCAGCTGCATCGAGTCGGCGTCCCGCCAGCGCTCGTCGGTGTCGGGGTAGTGCTCGCCGATGTCGCCCAGGCCGGCGGCGCCGAGCAGCGCGTCGATCACAGCGTGCGCGAGCACGTCGGCGTCGGAGTGGCCGTCGAGGCCGCGGTCGTTGGGCACGTTCACGCCGCCAAGGATCAACTTGCGCCCGGCGGCGAGACGGTGGGAGTCGAACCCGATCCCGACCAGGCTCATCGAGGCTCGGCCTCGCCTGGCTGGGCGACCCCGCCCGTGGCCGTGGCGGCGTCCCCCGCGGAGCCGGCGCCGATCGGCTCCAGGCGCCGCTGACGGCGCTCGAACACGGACAGCTCGCTGACGCCGAGCCTCGCGAGCAGCTCGAGCGCGCGATCGTAGTCGGCGCCGACGTCCTCGGGGCGGTGCGCGTCGCTGGAGAGCGCGACCGGCACGCCCGCGTCCACGCACATCTCCAGGAACGCGGGCGCCGGGTAGATCTCGCCGGCGGGCTTCCTCAGTCCCGCGGTCGACACCTCCACGGCGATGCCCGCTTCGGCGATGCCCTCGACGGCGGGCTCGTAGTAGCGACGCAGATCCCCCTCCGGTCGCCGCGCCGAGTCACCGGGGGTGGGTGGGCTCCAATACTTCACGAGGTCGGGGTGCGCGGCGATGTCGAACAGGCCGCTGCGAGCGGCCTCGCCGATCGTCTGGAAGTAGCGCATCCAGATCTCCTCGACGCTGCCGCCGCCGTCCCACACGCTGTAGTCGTCCATGTCGACGGCGCCGCCGCGCATGAAGTGCACGGAGCCGACGACGTAGTCGAAGTCGCGCGCGTCGAGCAGGTTGGCCATGCGGTCCTCCGCGCCCGGCACGAAGTCCGCCTCGATGCCCAGCCGCAGGTCGGTCTGCTCGCGCACGAACGCGCAGTACGCGTCGAGGTCGTCGTGCGCGAAGGTCTCCCAGAAGGGGTGGCGCCAGACGTCGAGCGCCTGCGCGAAGCGGTAGACGTGTTCGGAGACCCCCAGCTCGGCGATCCCGCGCTCGTCGGCGGCGGCGCGGTAGCGCGCGACGTTCGCCGGCGTGTGGTACTCGGCGACGTCCGCGTCGTGGCCGTCCGGCCGCAGATGGAGGTGGTAGTCGGTGAGCACCTGAACGGCTGCGATTCAAGCAGGATTCGGCCGCGCCGACCTAGGTCGCAACCATCTAGTCACCTGTCGCGGATCGCTCGGCGAGCAGCAGCTCGGCGACGCGCAGGTCCATCGGCGTGGTCACCTTGAGGTTCTCGTCGCTCGCGGGCACGACGATCACCCTGCCACCGGCGCGCTCGACCAGCAGCGCGTCGTCGGTCGCGCCCGCGAGCTCCTCGGGCGAGGCTTCCAGCGCCCGTTCGAGCACTCCGCGGCGGAACACCTGCGGGGTCTGCACCGCCCACAGTTCGCCGCGGTCGAGCGTCTCGAGCACGGCGTCGGCGCGATCGACGCGCTTGATCGTGTCGGTTACCGGCAGCGCCGCGATCGCCGCATCGGCAGCGTGGTCGTCCGCGAGCGCCGCGATCACCGACTCGGCCAGCGCGGCCACCAGCAGCGGGCGCGCGGCGTCGTGGACGAGCACGAGATCCATCCCCACGCCCTCGGAGGCTTCTCCCGCCGCGGCGAGCGCTCGGCGCACGGAGTCCGAGCGCGAGGCGCCGCCCGGCACCGAGCTGACGCGGGCTGTGCTCACGCCGGCCGGCAGCTCGGCGCCCTCGGGCAGCGCGACGACGATCCGCTCGATGCCGGCCACGGACAGCAGCGCGTCGATGCTCCACTGCACGAGCGGCCGCCCGCACAGCTCGACGAGCGCCTTCGGCCGGTCGGCCTTGAGGCGCTCGCCGCTGCCTGCGGCCACGATCAGTGCGACGGTCATCGCCTGGGGCGCTCGCGCACGCGGCAACTGGCGCTGCCGCGTGCGCGAGGCCTCGCTACTTCGCTCCGGCCGCCGCCATCTGGTGGTTGGCCGAGTCCTCTAGCAGCTCGTCGAGGTAGCTCTCGGCCTCCTCCTCGTCCTTGTCGAGCGCGTACATCAGCTCGGAGGCGAGGATCTTCTTGGTGCGCGTGAACATCTGCTTCTCGCCGGTCGACAGGCCCTTCTCGCTCTCGCGCAGCGAGAGGTTGCGGACCACCTCGGCCAGCTCGTAGATGTCGCCCGTCTTGATCTTGTCGCGGTTGTGCTTGAACCGGCGGTTCCAGTTCTTCGGCATCTCCGAGACGTCGTCGCGAAGGACGTCCAGCACCTTCTTGACGGTTTCTTCGTCGATCACCCTGCGCAGGCCGGCAATCGCTGCGTTCTCCGTGGGAACGCGTACGGTCATGTCGTTGTGCAGGATCTTGATCGTGAGGTACTCGCGTCGTTCTCCGAGGATCTCCATCTCCTCCTTCTTGAGCACCTTCCCCGCTCCATGGTGGGGATAGACGACGTGGTCTCCGAGCTCGAACTCGATGTACTCGACTTCGCGGGTTACCTCGAGCTCCTCCGTGAGCGTTGCTTCTTCGGTTGCTTGTGCGGGAATGATGTCCTCCTTCGTTGCGGCCGACCGACGGGCGGCCGTTGATTCAAGTCTGTAGGTAGCGGTCCACGAGGTTCAGCTCCTGCAGCCTGCGCAGGCCCTCGCGGATGTCCTTCGCCCTGATCTCCCCCACGCCCTCGACCGCCTCCAGCTCCGCGTCGCCGGCGGCGAGCAGCTCGTCCAGCCCGCCGAACTCGGCCACGATCTGCGCGACCACCAGCTTGGGCAGTCTGGGGATGCGCCCGAGGACGCGGTAGCCGCGCGGCGCGACGGGGTAGTCGAGGGTGTTCAGCTTGCGGTCATAGCCGAGCAGCTCGGCGAGCCGGCCGAAGTCGAGCAGATCCTGGTGGACGAGCCGCCCGACCTCCTCCAGCGCGGCGGCGAACGCCTCGTCGGAGTAGCTGGACAGGTAGTCGCGCACGAGCGCCGACTTCTCGGCGGCGGCGCCGATCATCGTCTCCTCGAGCTGCATCTCGATCAGCCGTCCCTCGCTGCCGAGCTCGACGATGTAGCGCTCGATCTCGACGGCCATGCGCGTCACCAGCTCGGAGCGCTGCAGCACGGTGAGCACGTCGTGCAGCGTCGCGCCGCCCTCGAACTCCAGCGCGGTCAGGCGCGTGGAGACCTGGTCCAGGCGGGTGCGGAACTTGTCGAGCGTCGCGAGCGCCTGGTTGGCCTTGGCGAGCACCACGGGGATGTCCTCGAGGATGTACTTGACGCCGTCGACGTACACCGAGACGACCTCGCGCCGCTGGGAGATGGCGATCACCAGCGCGTCGGTCTGCTTGGACACGCGCTCGGCGGTGCGGTGGCGGGTGCCCGTCTCGTGCGAGAGGATCGTCGGGTCGGGCATCAGCTGGACGTTCGCCATCGTGATCTTGGTGGCGTTCGCGTTGAGGATGATCGCGCCGTCCATCTTCGCGATCTGGTAGAGGAACGCCGGCGTGTAGTCGATCTCGAGCTTGATGCCGCCGGAGTTCAGGAAGCTGAGGTCTTCCGGCTCGCCGATCACGATCAGACCGCCCGTGCGCGCGTGCAGGATGCTCTCGATGCCCTCACGCAGCGCGGTCCCGGGCGCGATCATCTCCAGCGCCCTCATCAGCCCCGGATCCGGTCGTACCTCGTTGTCTAGGTCTTCGCCGGATCGTGGAGCCACGGTCCTCAATTCTAGGGCAATTAGCAATCCTTTAGCAGCTCGTACACTGGGCACAGGCCCTCTTACGCCCATGCGTGGCGCCGCTTGGCGCGCGCGGTCGCTCAGCTGGAGCGCGCGGCCGGGTCGGGAGCGGGACGCAGGGTCCGCTCCCCGGCTGGCGGCCGTCGATCCTCGACGCGCGTGAGCGCCGGACCGGCCGGTTCCGGGACGGTGCGCGGCCGGCCGCCCGGCGAGCCGCCCGGCAGGGCCGCCGCGAGGGCCGCGCGCAGCGTCGGCACCTCGCGCGCCGAGCGCCCGCTGTCGGCGGGCGCGATCACGTCTTGCAGGCCGTGCTTGGCGGCCTCTTCCAGGCGACGCTCGGGGTGCCCGACCCAGCGCAGCTCGCCGGTGAGGCCGAGCTCGCCGAAGCAGGCCCTGGGGGCGCCGCTGACGGGCACGCCGCGGCTGGCGCTGGCGACCGCCAGCGCGACCGCCAGGTCGCACCCGGGCTCGTCGACTCGCACGCCGCCGACGACGTTCACGAACACGTCCGCGCCGCCCGTGCGCACATGCCCGTGGCGACCGAGGATCGCCAGCACCAGCGCCAGGCGGTTGCGGTCGAGCCCGGAGACGACCCTGCGCGGCTGCTCGAGCTCCGACGGCGCCACCAGGGCCTGGACCTCCACCAGCAGGGGGCGCGAGCCCTCCATCGCCGCCAGCACGACGCTCCCAGGCGAGCGCGTGGCCTCCGCGACGAACCGCGCGGACGCGTCGAGCACCTCGACGAGGCCGCCGTGGCGCATCTCGAACAGGCCGGCCTCGTTGGTCGATCCGAAGCGGTTCTTCAGCGCGCGCAGCTCGCGGTAGGGGCGCTCGCGCTCGCCCTCGAACTGCAGCACGCAGTCGACGAGGTGCTCGAGCACGCGCGGCCCCGCCAGCGCCCCCTCCTTGGTGACGTGCCCGACGAGGATCACCGCGATGCCGCGCGCCTTGGCGAGCTCCATGATCCGCGCGGCCACCTCGCGCACCTGCCCGACCGAGCCGGGCGCGCCGGACAGGTCGGCGGCGCGCAGCGTCTGCACCGAGTCGATCACGCACGCTTGCGGTGTGTGCTCGGCGAGCGTGTCGAGCACGACGTCGAGGTCGGTCTCCGCGAGGATCGGCACCTGCAGCGCCGCGCCGGCCAGCCGCTCTGCGCGCAGTCGCACCTGCTCCGCTGACTCCTCGCCGCTGACATACAGCGTGCGGCGCCCGGCCTGCTGCAGGTGCCCGAGCACCATGTTCGTGAGCGTCGACTTGCCGATGCCCGGCGAGCCGCCGAGCAGCACCAGCGAGCCGGGCACGAGCCCGCCGCCGAGGACGCGATCGAGCTCGCCGATGCCCGTCGACATGCGGTCCACCGGCGCCGCTCCGATCTCCCCCAGGGGCAGCGGGATGACGACCCCACCGCCACCGCCGGAGCCGGAGCCGGCTGTCTCAGCGCCCGCGCGCCGCTTGCCGCCGGACCGTGCCCCACCTCCGCGCGCGGTCGGCAGGCGCTCCTCGACGAGCGTGTTCCACTCGCCGCACTCGGGGCACTGGCCGTGCCACTGCGCGGACTGAAAGCCGCACTGCAAGCACACGTGGACGGTCGTTCGGGCCATGGCCCCAGAGTACGTCCCGACGGGGACGGCTCCAATCTTGCGGTCTCGGGCGTCCGAGAGTGCGCTCAACAACCACCCACGAGGCGGCGCCGCCGCGCGAGAGCCAAGACGTAGGCTATTCAAAGGAAATGCTACTACCCTTCCAGGAGCGCTCGATAGCGCGTTCCTCGTCTTATCCCGTTCCGCTCAAGTCGGCCTTCTTGAACAAGCTTGCCCAGCAGTTCGAGAGTCTGCATTCGGTCTAGCCCTGTCCTTTCGCGAACATCTGCGTTAGCCAGCGGCTTTTCGCGCGCCATTTCGATGACTAGATCCTCGAGTTCGACTCGACCGAGTCGCAGGCCGGCCGGCGGTTCCAGGGATCGGTCAAGGACATAGGTGGCGCCTCCCCGCTCTCCGCGCTGAACTAGGAACCCCGCGTCCCGAAGCCGCTGCAAGGCGCTCCGGGCTTGATCCTTATCGACACGGAGAAGCTTTCGGGCGCGCGAGTTCGTGAGCACCTCGCCGCGTGCCGCATGCACCAGCAGAATACGATCGGATGACTCGATAAGTCCTCTCTGCTGTACCTCGCGGACCCACGCCCTCTCCGACGGCGCAACGGCACTCCTAACAGGGAGTCTCACGCTAACCGCCGAGCCTGAGTCGGAAAAGACGGGGGGATCGAGCAGTTCATCGCGCATGGTGTCCTGCATTACGTCGACACCCAGCCCCAATTCCTCAGCGAGATGAAAGGCGCGCAGGACTCGGATCACGCACGTGTTTCTCGCCGATGCTTGGTCGCGGATGTTCTCGATCGTGACGGGCTCTGGGAGTGGCCCGGGTGACGTAATGACCACGGCATCAGGACGTATCTCAACTCGGACGGCAGCGCCATCCATCTCGTAGGACCTATGTGCGACCGCGTTCGCAATGGCCTCGCGCAGCACCCTCTGAGGAAGTCGGGGAAGCTCGTGTCGATGGACGCCCAATACGACTACTTCGCTACCGACCTCGTCAGCGATCAATTGAGTTGTCCGCTCGACTTGGTCGCGGAGCGGCCCTCCAACCTGGATACGCCGGTCGTAGTTCTCCGCCTCCTCCCGGTAGCGAAGGACCTCGATATAGGTTCTGCCGAGCTTCTCCTCCGGCTTAGGTAGTAGATGAAGAGCGCCCGGGACCGTCAAGGTATAGCCAGAGGAGCCGCGCGTAGCTAGCCCGCACTCCCTGAGTCGCTCGGGAAACGAGGCGGGACCAGACCATTTGAACGCGTCAGCCACATGTCTGATGAGCGATTTCGGCGCCTCCGCCAGGGAGATTTGCGTGTCCGTCGCCTCAAAGTGCTCCAAGCTTCTCGCATTGAGGAACTGCTGCAGATCCGGGCCAAACAGGGCACTGTCGCGGGTTCCTCGCCGTACGAGCACTCGACCGTCTGAAGTTTGCGCGAAGCCCTCGCCGCGTTTTGCAACAGCGAGGGCCGTTATCGCGGTTCCCGCAACCTCAAGCCCATGGATCGAATAGCGACCAGGGTTGCTCACGTAGCCGATCATCTCGTGTAGATCATCCTCAAGACCTTGCGTCAGTTCGCGACCGACGACTTCGCCGTCATTGCTGACGCCGATGAGAATGACCCCTCCATCAGTATTTGAGAAGGAAACGACTGTCTCGGTAAGGGAGTCGCGGCCAGCGCCTTTCTTGCGCTCGACGAGCTCGCTCTCAGTAGGGAAGGCGGCCACGAACTCGCTCCGCGTCATCGACTCGGGGGGCGTTCCCACGTTCAGGGGATGGAAGGGGGGATACATCAAGCTTGTGGTCCGTATTGGGAGGGTCTACAAGTATGCCTAAACTTGTTGCCTTGCGATACTCCGATCTACATACCCTGCATATTACGGCATAACTGCAATCGCGAGCCAAGCAAAAGATCGGCAGCCCTATGTCGAGCGCTTAGAACCTCAGGACTCGAGTGGCAATGCGATCCGCGATTTCGGCAAGCGGCTACTTCTCAAGCAAGGCGAGCCGAGGAAGCTCGCCTCGCCACTCGACTACGGCTCAGCGACATCGACAATCTTTAGGTTAGGTTGCCCAAACGCCCGAATCAGGTCGTACTCGAGCTGATCGGATCCGCGCTGATGGTCGTTGTTCGGCCATCCCGGGACGTTTATGCGGCCAACACAGCAATCAAGGCCACTGCTCGGAACTGCCACGTTGCCGATCCCTCAAGCCGTCTGGCGAAGCATCATGCGCGACAGCAACAAGCTGAGGAAAGGATCAGCTCTACTCCAGGCGCTCAGCCGGCGCCGACGACGGTGCTGCGGCGCTCGAAGAGGACGACGTCGCGCCAGCGCCCGTCGGGCATCTGCCCGATGCGCCGGCTGACGCCGACGCGCTGGAAGCCGCACGCCTCGTGCAGCGCGATCGACGCGGCGTTCTCGGGGAAGATGCCGGCGCGCAGCGTCCAGAAGCCGGCGCTCTCGGAGGCGTCGATCAGACCCTGCAGGAGTGCGCGCCCGACGCCGCGGCGCATGTGCGCGGACGCGACGTAGATGCTGACCTCGCCGACGCCGCGATACACCGCGCGCGAGGAGACGGGGCCGAGCGCGGCCCAGCCGAGCAGCTCGCCGCCGCCGGCGTCGCGGGCTGTGACGGCGGGGTAGCCGGCGCGGGTGGCCGACCACTCCTGCCATGACGGCGCGGCGGGCTCGAAGGTGGCGTTGCCGCCGGTGATCCCCTCCTCGTAGACGCGCGCGACCTCGGGCCAGTCCTCGGCGCCGAGCGGCGCAAGGAGGATGCGATCGCGAGTGGCGCTCAGCTGCTCGCGCCTAGTGCTCGTCCGGCTCGTCGCCCGCGGGGTCCTCGCCCGCGGGGTGGCTGTCGCCCTCGGCGATCTCCTCGGCGCCGGCGCCTTCGGCGCCCACGCCGACGGGCGTCTTCTGCTTCTTGGGGGCGACGACCGTCAGGCGCACCTCGCCCTCTTCGTCGCCCTCGGCGGGGTCGACGACGACGGTCGCGCCGGGCGTCAGCTGCTCGCGCAGCACGAAGTCGGCGAGCGGGTCCTCGATGTAGCGCTGGATCGCCCTGCGCAGCGGGCGCGCGCCCATCGCCGGGTCCCAGCCCTTGTCGACGAGCAGGTCCTTGGCGGGCTCGGTCAGCTCCAGCTGCAGCTCGCGTTCGGCCATCGACTCGCGGATGCGCAGCAGCAGCAGCTCGACGATCTGCTTGATCTCCTCCTTCTGCAGCTTGTGGAAGACGATCACGTCGTCGATGCGGTTGAGGAACTCGGGGCGGAAGACCTTCTTCAGCTCGCCCATGATGCGGTTCTTCATGTCCTCGTAGGTGATCCCGGTCTCGTCGTCGGAGACGGCGAACCCGAGCGGCGTGTTGCGCGCGATCTCGGCGGCGCCGATGTTGGAGGTCATGATCACGATCGCGTGGCGGAAGTCGACCGTGCGCCCCTGCGCGTCGGTCAGGCGCCCGTCCTCGAGGATCTGCAGCAGGATGTTGAACACGTCCGGGTGCGCCTTCTCGATCTCGTCGAGCAGCAGCACGCTGTAGGGCTTGCGCCGGATCGCCTCGGTCAGCTGGCCGCCCTCGTCGTAGCCGATGTAGCCGGGGGGCGAGCCGACGAGCCTGGAGACGGCGTGCTTCTCCATGTACTCGGACATGTCGATGCGGATCAGCGCGTCGTCGTCGCCGAACAGGAACTCGGCGAGCGTGCGCGCGAGCTCGGTCTTGCCGACGCCGGAGGGGCCGAGGAAGATGAACGAGCCGGTGGGGCGCTTGGGGTCCTTCAGGCCGGCGCGCGAGCGCCTGATCGCCTTGGAGATGACCTCGATCGCGGGGTGCTGGCCGATCACGCGCTTGTGCAGTTCGTCCTCCATGCGCATCAGCTTCTGCGTCTCCGCCTCGGTCAGCTTGAACACGGGGATGCCGGTCCACATCGAGACGATGTCCGCGATCTCCTCTTCGCCGATCGACGGGCGCTCGCCGGACTCGCCGGATTCCCACGCCTGCTCGAGCTCGCGTTTCTTGTTCGTAAGCTTGCGCTCCTTGTCGCGCAGCGCGGCGGCCTTCTCAAACTCCTGCGCCTCGATCGCCGCCTCCTTTTCGCGGCGCGTGGACTCGACTTCGCCCTCGAGCTCGCGGTTGGCGGGCGGCGAGGTCATCGACTTGATGCGCATCCGCGAGGCGGCCTCGTCGATCAGGTCGATCGCCTTGTCGGGCAGGAAGCGGTCGGAGATGTAGCGGGAGGCCAGTTCGCCGGCGGCGCGCAGCGCCTCGTCGGTGATCTGCACCTTGTGGTGCTGCTCGTAGCGGTCGCGCAGGCCGGTGAGGATTTCGACGGTCTGGTCGATCGTCGGCTCGTCGACGGTGATCTTCTGGAAGCGCCGCTCGAGCGCCGAGTCGCGCTCGAGGTACTTGCGGTACTCGTCGAGAGTGGTCGCGCCGATCGTCTGCAGCTCGCCGCGGGCGAGCGCCGGCTTGAGGATCGACGCGGCGTCGATCGCGCCCTCGGCGGCGCCGGCGCCGACGAGGTTGTGGAGCTCGTCGATGAACAGGATGATGTCGCCGCGCTGGGTGATCTCCTTCATCACCTTCTTCAGGCGCTCCTCGAACTCGCCGCGGTACTTGGAGCCGGCGACGAGCGCCGCGAGGTCGAGCGTGTAGATCTGCTTGTTCTTGAGCAGCTCGGGCACCTCCGAGCTGGTGATCCGCTGCGCGAGGCCCTCGACGACGGCTGTCTTGCCGACGCCGGGCTCGCCCACGAGCACGGGGTTGTTCTTCGTGCGCCGCGAGAGGATCTGCATGATCCGCTCGATCTCGGTCTCGCGCCCGACGCACGGGTCGAGCTTGCCCTCGGCGGCGAGCTTCGTCAGGTTCCTGCCGAACTGGTCGAGCAGCTTCGAGGACTTCTTGCCCTCGCCCGCGCCCGCGCCCGCCCCGGCGCCCGCACCGCCGCCCGACTGGCTCTGGCGGCGACCGCCCGGCCCGGAGAGCATGCGGATGACCTCGTTGCGGATCTTCTCGGAGTCGGCGTCGAAGTCGAGCAGGATGCGCGCGGCGACGCCCTCGTTCTCGCGCACGAGACCCAGCAGGATGTGCTCGGTGCCGATGTAGTTGTGGCCCAGGCTCAGCGCCTCGCGCAGTGCGAGCTCCAGCACCTTCTTGGCCCGTGGCGTGAACGGGATCTGCCCCGAGGTGACCTCCTCGCCGGAGCCGACGATCCGCACGACCTGCGCGCGCACCCGCTCGACGGTGATGTCCAGGCTCTCCAGCACACGCGCGGCCAGGCCCTCCTCCTCACGCAGCAGCCCCAGGAGAATGTGCTCTGTACCGATGTAGTTGTGCTTGAGCGTCCGCGCCTCCTCCTGCGCGAGAACGACCACCTGCCGGGCCCGTTCTGTAAATCGCTCGAACATGGTGTGATTCCTTCCTGCTGGGACGGTGCCTCAAGACCTTCGGGGCCCCAATGACGCCTTGCGAAGCAGTCTACCAACCGGCCACCCCGCCCTATTCGGGGTCATCGGCAGCGGCGGCTCGCGGCTTGATCCACGGGCGCCTCAATCGCGCATCGCCGGGAACAGCACGACCTCGCGGATCGACTCGCGCCCGGTGAGCAGCATCACGAGGCGGTCGATGCCGAGGCCGACGCCGCCGGCCGGCGGCATCCCCTGCTCGAGCGCCTGCACGAACGCCTCGTCGTAGGGCTGGGTCTCCTGCTCGCCGCCGCTGGCGAGGCGCTGCTGCGCGGCGAAGCGCTCGCGCTGCACGTCGGGGTCGATCAGCTCGCTGAACGCGTTGGCGATCTCCATGCCGCCGGCGAACGCCTCCCAGCGCTCGACGAGGCCGGGCTTGGAGCGGTGCTGGCGCGCGAGCGGCGAGATCTCGGCGGGGTAGTCGAGCACGAACGTCGGCTGGCGCAGGCTGGGCTCGACGTACTTGGAGAGCAGGTCGTCGGCGAGCGCCGACCAGGAGAGGCCGTCGGTGGGCATGTCCAGGCCGCGCTGCTTGATCGCCGCGGCCAGCTCCTCGGCCTGCGGGTGGGCCATCACGTCGATGCCGGTCTGGCGCTCGATCGCATCGATGAAGCCGACGCGCGCCCATGGCGAGGAGAAGTCGATCTCGCCCTCGTAGCCGGCGGCCGCGGCGGCGCCCTGCACGAGCGCTTCCAGGCGCTGGGCCTCGACGTCGTAGTCGGCGTAAGCCTCGTACCACTCGACCATCGTGAACTCGGGGTTGTGCTTGTGCGAGATGCCCTCGTTGCGGAAGTCCTTGCCGAGCTCGTACACGCGCTCGAGGCCGCCGACGAGCAGGCGCTTGAGGTACAGCTCGGTGGCGATCCGCAGGTACAGGTCGCGGTCGAGCGCGTTGTGGTGGGTGGTGAACGGCCGCGCCATCGCGCCGCCGTACAGCGGCTGCAGCACGGGCGTCTCGACCTCGACGAAGCCGTTCGCGTCGAGGTAGGAGCGCACGGCGGAGATGATGCGCGCGCGGTCGACGAACAGCCGCCGCGCGTCCTCGCTTGAGATCAGGTCGAGCTCGCGGTGGCGGTAGCGCGTCTCGACGTCCGACAGGCCGTGGTGCTTGTCGGGCGGCGGGCGCAGCGCCTTGGCGAGGACCTGGAAGCCTTCGACGCGCAGCGACACCTCGCCGTGGCGGCTGCGGATGGCGCTGCCGTCGACGCCGATCAGATCGCCGAGGTCGAGCGTGCTCAGCAGCTCGAAGCGCTCGGGGCCGAGCACGTCCACGCGCGCGTGCAGCTGGATCTTGCCGGTGCGGTCGATCAGGTCCAGGAACGCGGCCCTGCCGGCGCCGCGGCGCGCGGCGATGCGCCCGGCGACGCGGTGGCGCTCGTTGGTTTCCTCGCCCGGCTGCAGGGGTTCGTAGCGGGGCAGGATCTCGGCGATCGGCTCGGCGCCGGCGAACGCGTACGGGAACGCGCTGGGGTCCTGCGCGCGCACGCGCTCGGCCTTCGCGCGGCGCTCGGCGATCAGCTCGTCCAGGCCATGGCGGCCGGACTCGCCCGGCTGCTCGGCGGCCGACTGCTCGTCGCTTCCGCTCATCGCGGCGCTCCTACTCGAGGCCGACGTCGATCTTGGTGATCTTGAGCTTGCGCGCGGGACCGCGCGGAACCTTCACGGCGACCGTGTCGTTGCGCTTGTGGCCGATCAGCGCGCGGCCGACGGGCGACTCGTTGGAGAGCTTGTGCTCGGTCGGCTTGGCCTCGGCCGAGCCGACGATCGTGTACTTGACCGACTTGCCGGTCTTCTCGTCCTTGACGTGCACCACCGAGCCGACCTGCACGACGTCGGTGGACAGGTCCTTCGCCTGGATGACGGTCGCCATGCGCAGCTTCTCCTGCAGCTGGGCGATGCGGCTCTCGACCATCGCCTGCTCGTTCTTGGCGTCGTCGTACTCGGAGTTCTCGGAGATGTCTCCGAATTCGCGCGCCTCCTTGATGCGTTCGGCGACCTCGCGCCGCTTCTCCGTGGAGAGCAGCTCCAGCTCGTCCTTGAGCTTCTGCAGGCCTTCTGGGGTGAGGATGACGTCCTTCGGCATGGGTATCAGTCCGCGGGTCGATGGTCCGGGCCCGGCACACAAAACCCCGCTGCAAGCGGGGGTCCTCGCCTGGGCCGGGGCGTCAGCGAGCGCAGCAGTATAGCGGGGCGCGAAAGCCCCCGACCGAGGCTCAGACGAGCGCCGCCGCGGGCCGGCAGGCGCCGTCCAGCAGCTCCCGCGCGCACGCAAGCGTGGCGGCCGTCTGCAGCGATTCCTGCAGGGCCTTCGCACGCGGCGGCTCGAGCTCCAGGCGCGGCACGTACCACGGGTAGAACTTGCGCAGGTAGCGCGTCGCGCGCTGCTCGCCGAGGTGCTCGACGGCGCGCTCGATCGTCCAGTCGAGCTCCGCCAGGACCTGCTCGCGCGTGGGACGGTGCTCGTGACCGGCGGCGGGGTCCTCGAGCAGCTCGGAGAACAGCCACGGGTTGCCGAGCGCGCCGCGGGCGAGCATCACCGCGGCGGCGCCGGTGCTCGCGAACGCCTCGCGCGCCGCGTCCGCGTCGTCCATGCCGCCGGTGAGGATCACCGGCGCGGGCAGCGACTGCACCAGCCGCGCCGCCAGCGCGTAGTCGGGCGTGCCCTTGTGGTGCACGGCGGCCGAGCGCGGGTGGAAGGCGATCGCCGCCACGCCCGCCTCGGCGACCAGCCGGTGGGCGAGCTCGAAGCCGCTCTCCTCACCCGGGCGCAGGCCGGAGCGCAGCTTGACCGTCACCGGAACCTCGGCCGGCCCCCTCCCCGCTCCGGCGCCGATTCCGTCGCGCGCGCCTTCGACGGTCGCGCGCGCGACGGCGACCGCCAGGTCGGGGTCGTCCAGCAGCGCGGCGCCGGCGCCGGTCTTGCGCACCTTCGGCACCGGGCAGCCCATGTTGATGTCGATCGCGTCGGCGCCGCGCGCGACGACCACCGCGGCCGCCTCGCGC
>Ga0181518_10001069_pt1 | contig 28690 bp, 29 predicted proteins | sample PEATcosm2014_Bin_28_FD_119751 | JGI IMG/M metagenome (GOLD analysis project Ga0181518, IMG submission 119751) | Peatland microbial communities from MTU Mesocosm Facility, Houghton, MI, USA - PEATcosm2014_Bin01_60_metaG | ecosystem: Environmental > Terrestrial > Soil > Wetlands > Peat | place...
GAAGTGACGCCCTCCATCGCCCAGGCCTTCCATGAACCGGAAGTGCGCGGCGCGCTGATCGGCGATGTGACCCCCAACAGCCCGGCCCAGAAGGCGGGCTTGGAAAAGGGCGACATCATCCTGAACATCGACGGCAAGCCGGTAAACAACAGCGCCGAGCTGCGCATGCACGTTTCGCTGATGGCCCCTGGAACCAAGGTAAACGTTACGGTGTTCCGCGACGGTGCGGAGAAGACCCTCCCGCTGACCCTGGCGGAAATGCCCACGGAAACCGCCAAGAACGAGCAGCCGGAGAACACCACCAAAGATGCCCTGCAAGGGATCACGGTGGAGAATGTCACCGCCCAGACGGCCCGGCAGCTAGGATTGCCGGCTGACGCTACCGGCGTGGTGGTAACCAACGTGGACCCGGCCAGCAAAGCCGCCGATTCCGGCTTGAAGCGCGGCGACGTGATTCAGGAAGTGAACCACAAACCGGTGCGCAACACCTCGGATTTCGAATCTGCTATGCGTGACACGAAAGACGCCACTCTCCTGCTGGTGAATCGGCAGGGCAGCACGATGTATCTGGCTGTCTGACCGGTTATCACTTATTCAGGAAAGGGCCGACCCCAGCCTCCTCCGGCGGGACCGGCCCTTGTTTCTTTCCTTTCGATTGGCCGGCGTGCCGCGAAGTCTCGCCGAAATATCGGACAATAGAATCAGTGCGTCGCACTCCGCACTGCGCCCGATGTCGATCTTCTCAACCTTCTTCCTGATCTTCGGAGTGAGCCAGCTCTATTGGGCCTGGCGCGGCTATTCGTTCGCCGCCGCGCGCATCCGATCGCGCGCCCGGCTGTGGGCCGTGTGCGGGGCGGTTCTGGCAGCCTACCTGGCCGAATACCAGTTCAACTTCAGCTCCTGGCGCAACCCCGCAACGCCAGTGCGCCTGACGCTCCGCGATGCGTTGCTGGCCGCGCCGTTTTTTTGGTGGGCCGCCAGCTCGCTCTTCGCGTTTGTGGTGGTGATCCTGTTCGCCATCCCGAGGGGAATCGTGGGCGGCGTGCGTCGGCTGCTCGCCAGGCGGCACGCAGCGGGTCCGGAGATTCAATCGCCGGCGCGGCGGCAGTTTCTGGAACGAACCGCCGCCGTGGCCACCGGCGTGCCTTTCGTGGCCGCAACATACGGCCTGCTTTACGGGCGGCTGAACCTCCAGGTCACGGCGCAGACCATCCGCTTGCCACGCCTGCCGCGCGCCTTCGAGGGATTCCGCATCTGCCAGCTTTCCGACATTCACATCGGCCCGTTCATGCCCGCCGAGGAGATCCGGAAGTACGTCGCCATCGCCAACGCGCAAAGGCCCGACATGATCGTGCTCACCGGCGACTTCGTCACCTTCGACCCAAATACACAGGAGGCCGTCGTAGACGCTCTGCGCGGCCTGCGCGCGCCTTTCGGCGTCTACGGCAGTTTGGGCAACCACGATGCATGGGCGGGCGTCGAGGATTCGATTACCGAGTTGTTCCGGCAGACGGGCGTGCGGATTCTCCGCGGAGCCAACGTGCCCATCGCCGTTCACGGCGAGTCCTTTAACCTGATCGGGGTGGATTTCCAGAGCCCGCGAGGCTTTGGGCCGTCCCCACCTGTGAAGCGTCTTCTGGGAAATATCGAGGGTCTCATCGACCGGGATCGTGTCAACATTCTGCTCAGCCACAATCCCGATACGTTCGACCGTGCCGCCGAGCTCGGGATCGATCTCAGCCTGGCGGGACACACACACGGCGGACAGGCCGCCCTGGAATTCATCAGTCCGGAGATCGCTCCCAGCCGCTTGGTGACGCCGTACGTCGCGGGTTGGTTCCACAAGCCGGGTGGTCACCTGTACGTCAATCGCGGCATCGGCACCATCTTCGTTCCGATCCGCATCGGCGCGCCGCCGGAGATCACCATCTACTCCCTTTCGCGGAGTTGAAGTCTTCACAGTCCTTCCGGATACCTTCGACCAAAGACCGTGCCGCGTTGTTCAGCAGGACCGCGTCGGAGCCGGACGCGATGAAGCGGTATCCGAGCGCGTAATGCTTCTTGAAATCCTTGGGACTGGGCAAAAGGATTCCGCACTGCTTGCCATGCGACGACGCGGCTGCCGCGGTGCGCTGGACAGCGGCGACAAAGTCCGGGTGCTCGAAATTGCCGAGCATGCCCATCGCATGCGACAGGTCGGACGGGCCGATGAACAACACGTCCACGCCGTCAACAGCCGCGATGGCGTCCGCGTCTTCAACCGCCGCCGGCGACTCGATCTGGACGATGGTCATCAACGACTCCGACCCCGCCATGTAGGGACGGAAGTTGGAGCCGTATCCGCCGGCGCGGTTCGAAAACGCCACGCCACGCACGCCCGCCGGCGGATAGCGCATGGCCGCGACGGCGGCCTTGGCCTCCGCCGCCGAATCGATGCGCGGGAACATGATTCCGTGCGCGCCGAAATCGAGAACCCGATGGACTCGCTGCCGCGCCGTCGATTCCACCCGTACAATGGCGATCGAGCCACCGGCTGCCAGGGCTTGAATCTGGGGCAGCGCGTCGCGCTCATCGCCCGCGCCGTGTTCGAGATCGATAAGCGCCCAGTCATAACCGGCGTTGGCCATCAATTCGGCGGTCGCCTGAGATCCCAGCGAAAGAAAACAGCCCAGTACCGCCTCGCCGCGCGCAAGTACTTCGCGAAACAGGGCCGCCGCGTCCTGAGGCGCGGGCGCTTTTGGAAGTCTCGTCATTTGGTTCAACTCCAGTAGTTCCGGTCCAGGCTGCGATACTGCACCGCTTCCGCCACGTGTTTGGCCAAGACGCCTTCCAATCCTCCCAAATCGGCGATGGTGCGCGCCACCTTGAGTATGCGGTCGTGTGCGCGGGCGGAAAGGCCCATGCGGCGGACAGCCATCTCCAGAGTTCGCTCGCCGGCATCGTCGAGGGCGCAAAGTTTGCGGATCATGCGCGCGGGAATGCGGGAATTATAGTAGCCGCGCGCCTGTTGCACCGATCGGGCCCTCTCCACGCGGGCGGAGATTTCGGCCGAGCATTCGCCCGTTGAGTTGCCACGCAGTTCCTGGTAGGGTACCGCGGGAACTTCCACGTGAATGTCGATCCGGTCCAGAAGCGGACCGCTGATCTTGCCCAGATATTGCTGGATCTGTCCGGGCGTGCAGCGGCATTCTCTGGTGGCGTCTCCCCAAAAGCCGCAGCGGCAGGGGTTCATCGCCGAAACCAGCATGAAACGCGAGGGGAAGCGCAGCGTCATGCTGGAGCGCGCAATCGTCACCGAGCCGTCTTCGAGCGGCTGGCGGAGCATTTCCAGCACATCCCTGGGGAACTCCGGGAACTCGTCCAGGAACAACACTCCGTTGTGCGCCAGGCTGACTTCGCCGGGACGCGGCACGCCTGCGCCCCCGCCAATCAGACCGGCATCGGAAATGGTGTGATGCGGAGCGCGGAAGGGCCGTTCGCGCAACAGTCCGGTGTTGCTGCCCAACTGACCCGCGACGCTGTGGACCTTGGTGGTCTCAATGGCCTCCGGGAAGGTGAGAGGCGGCAGGATGCCTGCCAGCCGCCGGGCCAGCATGGTCTTGCCGGAGCCCGGCGGGCCGATCAGCAGCACGTTGTGCGAACCCGCGGCGGCTACTTCGAGCGCTCGCTTGGCCATGGTCTGTCCGCGGACATCGCGGAAGTCCGGCGCGGCGGCAGGCGCCGCTTCATGGCCGGCGCCGTTGGGCGTGGCGGGCGTGAATTCCTCGGGGCGCGCGAGCAGGGCGACGACTTCGGCGAGATGGCGCATACCGTACACGGCGACGCCTTCGACGACGGCTGCTTCGGCGGCATTCTCCGCCGGCAGGATCAGGTTCAGGATGCCTTCCTCGCGCGCGCAGACCGCGATCGAGAGGGCCCCGCGCACCGGACGGATGGTGCCGTCAAGCGAGAGTTCGCCCACCAGGATATGCCGGTCGAGTCCCCGAACCACGCCCATCGCGCCCAGGATGCCGAGCGCCACCGGCAAGTCGAAACCACCGCCTTCCTTGCGGACATTGGCGGGCGCGAGGTTAATCGTGATCTGTTTATTGGGATAGCCGAAACCGGAATTGATGAGGGCGGATTTGATGCGCTCACGGCTTTCCCGTACCGCGGTATCGGGCATACCGACCATCACGGAATCGCGCGCCGAGCCTGACGAGAACATGTCGACTTCGACATCGATCAGATGAGCATCGATGCCGTAAACGGCGGCGCTGCGCGTTTTGAACAGCGCCATTGATGTGGGCTCTTAGTCTGTAGTATAGGCGATTGCGGCGCGTCCCGGCTGCCTGCTAGAATCCAAGTCACCCAGTAGTTGGAGGACCGATGAGAAACATATTGTTTACGCTGCTGCTTTCAGTTGTGGCGCGGCCGCTGCTCGCCCAGGGTGCGCCGCCACAAGGGGCGCCCGATCAGCCTTACGCAATGGAGTATTACTACAAAGTGCAATGGGGGCACCAGCAGGAATTCCTGCAACTGTTCCTGAAGAACCACTACCCATTGCTCCAGAAGCAGGCCGCGAGCGGCCGCATCCTCTCGCTGAAGATCGAGCAGCCGGCCAATCACACGACCGAGGACGGGCGCTGGGACTTTCGCGTTACGATCCGGTTCAAGAATTCGACCCTGGCGACGACGGCTGATCCCAACGAAGAGCGTCTCATCAAGCAGCTCTGGCCCGACCAGCGGACTTACCAACGCGAGGAACAACGGCGCTTCGAGATCTTGCTGGCCCACTGGGATCTTCCGGTGACCGATATCACACCGGCGAAGAAATAGCCCGGCGCCGCCCGTGCCAGCCTTCAATGTTGAGCGGACCGGATGTTACTTTACTCCCTGACCATTTTTCTTTCAGCGTTCCTTCTTTTTCAAGTACAGCCGATCGTCGCCAAGATGATCCTGCCATGGTTTGGCGGCTCTTCGGCGGTGTGGAGCACCTGCATGTTGTTCTTTCAGGTGGCGCTCCTGCTGGGCTACCTTTATGCTCACTGGCTGCATGAAAAACTGGCGCCGCGCCAGCAAGCCGTCGCTCACATCGCCGCCCTGGCGGTGAGCTTCGCCGCGCTGCCCATCCTGCCCAATCCGGGTTGGAAGAGCGCCGGTGTGGCGCATCCCTCTCTCACCATCCTGGCGCTGCTCTCGCTCACCGTGGGGCTGCCTTACTTCCTGCTCTCCTCCACCAGTCCGCTATTGCAGGCGTGGTACGCGCGGACCCACCGCGAGGGGATGCCGTATCGCCTGTTTGCGCTTTCCAACTTCGCCTCCATGCTGGCGCTGCTGAGCTATCCATTCCTGGTCGAGCCGAACCTGCCGGTGCGCATCCAGGGGTTGGTGTGGTCCGCCGCATACATCTGTTTCGCGGCGCTCTGCGGAACCACCGCGTGGCGATCGTCCGCGCACGCCACCGCGCCCCATGCGGCGGCTCAGGAGGGCGCCCCAGCCACGGATGGCAACCCCGGCTGGACGCTGCGTCTCCTGTGGCTGGGCCTGGCCGCCAGCGCTTCGGTTCTGCTGCTGGCCGTCACCAATCATCTCACCCAGGATGTCGCCGCCATCCCGTTTCTGTGGATCCTACCGCTCAGCGTCTACCTGTTGAGCTTCATCGTCTGTTTCGAATCTCCCGGGTTCTACCGGCGCGCCGTCTTTCTTCCGCTGCTGGCGCTGGCTTTGGCTTTCATGGCATACCGGCTCTGGCCGTACCGCACCGACTTCGATCCCCGCTGGCTTAGCTTCCTCACGCACATGCCGATTCGTTGGATCATCGTTTCCTTCGCCGCCGGGTTGTTCGCGTGCTGCATGGTCTGTCATGGCGAGTTGGCCCGCCTCAAACCGCACCCGCGCTATCTCACGGGCTTCTATGTCACGGTTTCGCTCGGCGGCGCCATGGGCGGCCTGTTCGTCGGGCTGGTGGCTCCCAACCTCTTTCGCGCGTACTACGAATTCCCTATCGGACTCGGGTTGTGCGCGGCCGTCGCCTTCCTGGTGCTGGCGCGGGGACTGTGGCGCCTCGCCGGGGGCGCCCTTTGGGCCCGCCCGCGATGGGGTGCCGTCGCGCTGGCACTCGTGCTGTGTGGCTACCTCGCGTGTCTGGGAGTGGTGATGCGGGAGATGGTGCATGGATACCGGGTGGTGGCCCGCAACTTCTACGGTCTGCTCCGCGTCGAGGATGAAGGCAATCCCAAGATGGATGAAGATGCCTGCCGGGAGCTCATCCACGGGACCATCAACCACGGCCAGCAATTCCTGCGCGCGCCTTACCGGCGCTGGCCGGTCACCTACTTCTGCCCGCAATCCGGCATCGGCCGGGCCATGCAGGCGCAAGAAGGCCCGCCGCGGCGCATCGGAATCCTGGGCTTGGGCTGCGGCACTCTGGCCGCTTACGGGCGGCCGGGCGATACCCTACGGATCTACGAAATCAACCCTCTGGTGCTCGACATCGCGCGGAGGGAATTCACGTACCTTCGCGACACGCCCGCGCGAGTCGAGGTCGCGTTGGGAGACGGCCGCCTGCTCTTGGAGTCGGAGCCCAGCCAGCAGTTCGATCTTCTGGTAATGGATGCGTTCTCCGGCGATTCCGTGCCGGTCCACCTCATCACGCGTGAAGCATTCCGCACCTATTTTCGCCATTTGAAGCCCGGCGGCATCGTCGCGGTCAACATCACCAACACGTATCTGGATCTCGAACCGGTTGTGGAACGGGCAGCCGCCGCTCTTGGCAAGGTCGCTCTGGTATACGACTACACGCCCGATCCCAACGACTTCCTGTGCTTTTCATGCTCCTGGACCTTAATCATGGATCGAGCCACGGTAGCGGCACATCCAGACCTTCAGCATGAAGGCAAAGTGCTGCGGCAGGAGCGGCCATTCCGCGCGTGGACCGACGACTTCTCCAACATGTTCGGCATCCTGCGGTAGCGGCCGAATTGACTTTGGTCAATCGCTGGCGGCGTCCACCCTCTTGGCGAAGTACAGCCCCACTGCGCGGTCGATGTCGGCTCGCGTCAGCCACACCGGCCGGCCTTCATATTCGCTGATGGCCTCTACCAGCCGGTAAATATCCAGCGGATAGCAGGCCCGCAGGCACTTCGAGCCTGCCGCCAGGCAGCGCTCGCGAATGTACTCCGCGCAGCCCGGTTCGCAGGGAACGCCCTGGGTCTCCACCACCCGCTGGAAGATCTGGTCGAACAGTTCGGCGCTCACGTCTTCCACCAGCACTTTAGTCTGGATGCGCCGCAGGAACGCCTCATCGGCCAGGTCGTGCGGATTCAGGTTGGTCGAGAACACCACCATCAGCTCGAATGGCACCTGGAACTTCATGCCCGAGGCCAGTGTCAGGTAGTCGACCCGCCGGTCCAGCGGAACCACCCACCGGTTCAGCAGGTCGCGTGGCGAAAGCATCTGCCGCCCGAAGTCGTCGATGATCAGAATGCCGTTGTTGGCCTTCATCTGGCAGGGCGAAATGAAAACCCGAGTGGAGTCGTCCAGCCGCAGCTCCAGCATGGACGCCGAAAGCTCGCCGCCCACCGTGATGCAGGGCCGCTCACAAACCACCCAGCGCGGATCCAGCATCTCGTCGCCGTCTGGCGCTTGCCGGTGAACCACGGGGTCGAACAGCGTGATGATATGGCCGTCCACCGCCACCGCGTACGGCACCACTATGGTGTCGTGATAGATCCGCAGAATCCGCTCCGCGATGCTGGTCTTTCCATTGCCCGTGCCGCCGTACAGAAACAGCGATTGATGCCCGATCAGCGCCGGCCCAAGCTGGTCCAGGAACCCATCCGCCAGCACCAGGTCGTGGAACGCGTGCCGCAGGCTTTCGCGGCTCAGTTTCACGTGGGCCGCCTGAGCCTTCACTACCCGGTGATATTGCTGAATGGAGACCGGCGCCGGACCCACATACTGGCACACGTCATTCCGCGACGTCGCCAGCGCCCGCCCCGCGCTGGTCAGGGTGAACGAGTAGTCGTTTCCCAGCATCCCCTTCACTTCCAGCAGTTGCTGTTGCCGGAACTGGTGGAACAGAGTTTCGAGCACCGGAAAGGAAAGCTTCAAGGCCGCGTTGAGGGTCGCCAGCGTGCCCGCGCCATGCAGCCACAAGTACCGCAGAATCAGATCGGTAACCAAGCTGCGTGGAATATCCAGGTCCTCTACACGGTCGGGAATCACGGGCCAGGAATCCGGCCTGGTGATCGGCGTCGCTACGTCTCTCGCGGTCTTTATCATGTTGGATGCTCGTCGCCCCGGCCTTAACCGGCACGCGCTTGGACTATACAACAGGCTGGACTGAAGGACCAGTACTCCATTGGTTAATTGAAGCTATCAGCTATCAGCTATCAGCTAAAGGCAGCGCCAGGTGTAGCTGAAAGCTGATGGCTGATCGCTGAGAGCTTCAGTGCCCCTCGTGGCTTTCCATGTGCACGGGAATGGCGCAGCCGTTCTCTGAGATCGCGCAACTGGCTTGCTCAAACTGAACGGTGGTGTGCGAAATGTGGAAACGCTCGGCGAGCATGGCATTCAGCCTTTGCAGGGTAGCGTCGCTCGCCGAGGGCGGAACGTCCGCGATCAGTACGTGGCAACTCAGCGCGTGAGTGCTCGAACCCAGGCTCCAGATGTGCAGATCGTGAACATCGAGCACGCCCTCGATAGCTCGCATGGCGGAAGTCACGTCCTGAAGGTGGATGCCCCGCGGCAAACCCTCGAGCAGAATATTCAGAGCCTCGCGGATGATGTCCCAGGCCGTCCACACGATCAGGATGCCGATCAGAATGGAGAGCGCGGGGTCCACCTGCTCCCACCCGGTGTAGCGGATGACGATGGCGCCGGCGATGATGCCGAGCGACCCCAGCGCGTCGCCCAGCATGTGGACGAAGGCGCTGCGGACGTTGAGGTCATGGCGGCTGGCGGACTGCAAGGCCCACATGATGCCACCGTTCAAAACCAGTCCCAGTGCCGCCACCGCCATCATCACGCCTTCGTGAACCGCCCGCGGGTGGCGCAGGAGAAGCGCGCTTTCGTAGAAGATCCAGGCCGAGAGAGCCAGCAGTGTCAGCGCATTCACAAATGCCGACAGGACGCCGGCACGGTGATACCCGTAGGTCTTGATTTCGTCCGCGGGCTTGGCTTCCAGGTAAAAACCGAACCAGGCCAGCAGCAGCGCCAGTGCGTCCGTGAAGTTGTGGCCGGCATCGGAAATCAGGGCCAGCGAGTGAGCCTGGATTCCCGCGAATATCTCGGCGGCCACGAACCCGAACTTAGCGGCCAGAGACCACCCCAGGATGCTCCCCGTGGCTCCGCGATGGCTGTGGACGTGCGAATGCACTCCGCTCCTCCTCTCTCCAGTTTACCCGCCGGCGGGCTATTTCACTTCCACCCAATACGGCATGATGCGCAGGAACCCGCCCTTCATCCATGCGTGGAATGGCGTGCTGCCGAAGGCCTGCGCCAGCTTCGACTCCAGCATGTCGTCCTGCGGCCGGCGCATGACGATATCGAGCAGGCTGCGCTGCGGCGGATACATCACCAGGCTCACCTTCTCGCCGGCTGGAATATGGGCCTTCTTCCTCACCAGCTCGATGGCGCTGTCGAGGCCGCCCAGTTCGTCCACCAACCCCCGCGCCTTGGCCTGCGATCCCAGCCATACGCGCCCCTGCGCCAGCGGCTCGATGTCGTTGAAGCCGCGCCGCCGCGCCGCCGCCACCTTGCCGACGAAATCCCGATAGCTCTCGTCGATTCCGTCCCGCAGTATCCGCCGCTCATCCGGCGTCAGCGAGGCGTAGTCGGAATCGATGCCGGCGTGCTTCCCGCGTTGGACCGCATCCTTGGTGATGCCGAGCTTGTCGTAAAGCCCGTGCAGATTGGGCTTGCCGAACACCACCCCGATGGACCCGGTCAGCGTCTCCGCATACGCCACGATGGGGTCGCCCGTCATGGCGATGTAGTATCCGCCGGATGCCGCCAGGTCCGACATCGAATACACCAGCGGCTTCTTCTTGCTCAGCAGGTTCATCTGCCGCCAGATCTCGTCGGAAGCCACCTGCTCGCCGCCGGGCGAATCGATTCGCACCACCACGCCCTTGATCGTGGAGTCTTCGGCTACCTCCCGCAGCAGCTTGTCGAATCCGTACGACGTGAGACTGTTCCCGGTCGAGCCGTCGTCGGCGGCCTCGCCGCGGGTGATATCGCCTTCGCCGATCACCAGGGCGATGCGGCTCCTGCCCTGAAGGCCCACCGCCTCCATGGGCACCTTCATGTATTCGCCGGCCGCCACTTTCTTCAATTCGCCCGAATGCAGCCGGTCCTTCAGCTCGCCCCACACCTGGTCTTCGAACCGAAGTTCGTCCACCAGCCCGGCCTTGCGCGCCTGGGCCGCCGTGAACGGCCCCTGGTCGATGATGTCCCGCACTTCCTCGGGCGATTTCTTCCGTCCCTCCGCGATTCGCGCCACCAGGCTTCCGTACAGGTCATCCACCATGCTGGTCATCACCTCGCGGGTTTCCGGACTCATGTCGCTGCGGGTGAACATGTCGCCGTAGTCTTTGTACTTGCCGGCGTGCTCCACATCGACGCTGACGCCCAGCTTGTCCAGCGTCTTCTTGAAGTACATCATTTCCGCCCGCACCCCCTTCAGCATCAGGGGATCTTGAGGGCCGAGATAGATGCGGTCGGCAGCCAGGGCCACGTAATAGTCGCCCGTGTGCGGCGCCCGCAGGAACGCATAGACCGGCTTGCCGGACTTGCGGAACCGCTCCAGGTCGGCGCGGATCTCCTCGATCTTGGCCCACCCTGCAGAGAGCCCTTCCGGCTCCAGTACGATGGCCTTGATATGAGAATCGGCGGCGGCTTTCTGCAACGTCATCCAGACGTGCGCCACCGTCAGCCCCGGTCCGCCGGCGCCCAGGAAGGCAGGCAGCTCGAGGGGAGGCTTTTCCGGTATGTTGCCCTCCAGCCGCAGCACCAGGACGGAGTTCGCCGCGATCTGCGGCGGCTTCTCCCGAAACTGGAACAGGATGAAAACCAGGAAAATGAATGCCAGAAACACGAGCAGGACGCCGGTAATCAGGCCGATGAGAAACTTGACCATGGCTACTCTGAAATTAGCACAGGCCACCGATAGCGCTGCAGTTCCTGGATGGCCTCCGGTTCGAAGGTCTTGGGTCTCCAGCCGTTCTGCTCGGCAACCTCCGCCGCGAAATGCGCCACCAGCGGCGGGATGTCTTCCCCGCGCTCGCGCAACGGGGGCAGCACGAGCGGGAACACATAGACGCGATGGTACAGGTCCGGCCGGAATCCGCCGGCGGTCACCAATTTGTCCAGGTCGCGGTGCGTGGCCACGATCACCCGCACGTCGACCTGGCGCTCCTCCAGGACGCGCAGCAGCTTGGCCTGCATGACCATCGGCATGTCGCCGATTTCGTCCAGGAAGAGGGTTCCGCGATGGGCCTGCTCGAACTTGCCGATGTGCCGCGAGGCCGCGCCGGTGAACGATCCCTTTTCGTGCCCGAACAGCTCCGATTCAATCAGCTCGCCCGGGACCGCGGCGCAGTTCAGCGTGACGAACGGCCCGCCGCGCCGCGGGCTGCGCTGGTGCAGTGCGCGCGCAATCAGTTCCTTCCCCGTGCCCGTCTCGCCCATGATGCAGACCCGCGCTTCGCTAGCCGCCACGCGTCCACCTGCGCCATCACGCGCCGCATGGCCTCGCCCGAGTAGACGATCGCATACTGGCCCACGCGCTGCCGCAGCTCGCGGTTCTCGTCCTCCAGCCGCTTCAACTTGAGGACGTTGTCCACGGTGAGGAGAAGTTTGTCCGTGGAAAGCGGCTTTTCGAGGAAATCGACGGCGCCAAGCATGTCGAACGGCTGCGACTTCAGCAGCTCCAGTGCGCGCGCGGCGTTATCGCACACGGTAGCCTCATGGCCCGCCAGGCGGAAGGCCCGCGCCAGGGACGCCAAGGTGCTGGCGTCGTCGTCGACAATCAGCAGGTGCGCCAAGTTTGAGGGTACCCTATTTGTATGAGCACCACCGCCGGCAAACTCGCAACTTTCGCCGCACTTTCCGTGTCTTGTTTCATGCTGCCGAAAACGGCCGGCGCCGCTCCGGCGTGCGGAGGCCACGGAACCCGAGACAGCATGCTGGTCTCTACCGCCTGGCTTGCCGGCCACCTGCAAGATCCCAACCTGGTGATTCTCTCAGTCGGTCAGAGGGCCGAATACGTCCAGGGCCACATCCCCGGCGCGCTTTACCTGGAATACGCGGATACGCGGCTCGCCAAGAGCGCCGCGAATCTCACCTTCGAGCTTCCTCCCGTGGCGGATGTGGTCGAGGTCTTTGGAAAACTCGGCGTGACCAACGATTCCCACATCATTCTCTACTTCAGCAAGGATATGGTGTCGCCTACCACGCGAGTCTTCCTGACCTTGGACGCTATTGGTCTGGGATCGCAGACATCCATCCTGGATGGCGGATTCCCGGTTTGGCAGAGCGAAGGCAGACCAGTTTCGACGGAACGCCGCCTGGTAATCAGGGGCAAGCTGGAGCCGTGCCCCCAGAATGACGTCATCACCGGCGTCGATTACGTGCGGGCGAACCTGCATCACTCCGGCGTGGCCATCGTGGACGCGCGCGACCTGGAGTATTACACCGGCGCCAGCCACGCCGACGGTAAGCGCGCCGGCCACATTCCGGGAGCACGCGGCCTGACTTACAGCACCTTGCTCGACGACAGCGGCAAATTCAGGCCGCCCGATGTACTGGCCGCCATGTTCCACGACGCCGGCATCCAGCCCGGCGATCGCGTGGTGTCCTACTGCCACGTCGGTCAGCAAGCCACCGTGGTCTACTTTGTGGCGCGCTACCTGGGGTACGACGCCAGGCTCTACGACGGCTCCTGGGAGGATTGGAGCGCGCACACCGAGCTGCCCGTGGAGACTTCGCCCGGCAAGGAATGAAGGGCAAGACAAGCTACCCCAACTCAATTCGAAACGTGGTGCCCTTGCCGGGCGCGCTTTCGACCGAAACGCGGCCGTGGTGGTCGCTCACCACCGATTGCACAATCGCCAGGCCGAGACCGGTGCCGTGGGTCTTGGTGGTGTAGTACGGCGTGAACAACCGGCTGCACTCCTCCGGAACTAGTCGCCGATTGCTTCAGAATCGCGGATTGCACCGATGTGCTCCTCGTCCAGTGGTTTGCATCGCTTCAGGGAACTGGCGATATATTGGGACCAAGGGTTTCTACATGGGAGGCAAGCAGTTTGAAGCCGACGAGCGTGGCAAAGCAATCTTCGGAGAGTTTATTCGAGCGGCGCGGCCGGACGCCCAGTTGTCTTGGGGTCATGAAGCAGCCCGCCAAATCCACATCGCATTCATCCAGCGTCCGGGGAAGAAGCGCATCTACATAGAAATCAGCCAGGAGGCCTTTGACGAAGCTACAGTGGATCGGGAAAGCCGACTGAGGCTGGAACGTGAAGTAGAGCGGCAGTTACGGTTGTCGGAATCGGGGAAGGGTATGGGACTCGTTAAGGAAGGGCGGTAGCCTGGGCCAGGCGTCTGATCATCCGAGATACATCAATGTGCGTGCAATATCTGAATGCATGGGCGTCGTCATGTTGACTATGCCCGAAACGAAGATCTGCCAGATGTGCGGGCAGGCGTTTCCCGCAACCACGGAGTTCTGGCACCGGAGGGGTCGGGGCCTCCAGCCCAGATGTGGGGAATGCGCCTGCGCCTATTCGCGGGAGTGGTACAAGTCCCATCCAGAGCGCGCCCGCATCAATCACCAGAACAGCAGTTCAAGGCGCTCCGCCCAGCGCGCTGAACGCAGGAGCCAACGCGAAGCAGCCTACGTAGCGCCAACCCACCGCGTATGCAACGTTTGCCGCGGGGAGTTTCCGCTCATTTCGGAGTTCTGGCCGCAGTCCCGCGGGAAGCTCGATTACACCTGCAGGGCATGCGCGAAGAAACGCGCAAGAGACTGGTACCTCGCCAATCTCGAACGGGCGCGGGCAGCAAATCGCAAGAATCGCGAGGAGCATCCGGAAAAGGTGGTCGCACGAAGGATTCGCTATCGGGATGAGAATCCGGAGAAGATACGGTCTTCCCACGCAGACTTCTACCGGCGCAATCGGGAAAAACGGATCGCCTACTCTGCCCAATGGAGGCTGGACAACCCGGAAAAGGCCGCGGCTTCGCGAAAGCGCGAGTACGAGAACAACAAGGAGCTCGCCAAGCAGCGGGCTCGCGACTGGGTGCAAGCCAACCCTGAGCGCGTCAAACTTCGGACGGCACGAAGACGCGCAGCGCAGAAAGACGCTCCCGGTCATTTCACTGAGGCCGACCTCGTACGACAGTTTGAAAAGCAGCAGGGTAGGTGCTTCTACTGTCACGAGGACCTTCAGGGGGCCGGGACCATCGATCACTATATCCCTCTTTCCAAGGGCGGCACGAACTACCCGAGCAACATCGTTCTTGCCTGCTGGCCCTGCAATAATCGCAAGCGGGCGAAGCTCCCTTCCGAATTTCGACCCCGTCTTGAAGCGGTGGCGCCAGCAGATCTGTTTGGTAAAGCGTGAGGGCTGGCTCACGGTTGCTGCGCAGCTCGGCTCAAGGTCCAAGTCACTCGGCCGAAGAACGCCTGTTGCTGATATGTGGCAGGTCAATCGATAGATCCACCCTGACGCCGCAAGCGATTAGGAGGCGGAACCGTCGCGAAACCTCCTTCACACCAGCACAAGCGTCCAGGATGTCCGCTTCTTGGAGACAGGTCCTTCAACGAACCCGCTCCCGGAATCCGGCTGGCAGGCTACGGGGCTATGCCAGCGCTACGCCCCATTCAATGCGCTAAGTGGACGGCAAGCTACCCCAACTCAATTCGAAAGGTGGTGCCCTTGCCGGGCGCGCTTTCGACCGAAACGCGGCCGTGGTGGTCGCTCACCACCGATTGCACAATCGCCAGGCCGAGACCGGTGCCGTGCGTCTTGGTGGTGTAGTACGGCGTGAATAGCCGGCTACACTCCCCGGGAGTGAGGCCCTGGCCCGTATCGGAAACTTCCAGGCGCACGCCGCTCTCGAGGACGCTCGTCCGCACCCGCGCTTGGGCGAGCTGCGGCTCGAACAGCTTCAGGGCGTCGCTCACCAGCTCGTTGAAGCTCACCGGCCGCATTTCGGGCGCCGGCATCCTGGCGAAATCGCTGAACCGCCTGATAATCTGCTTCAGGTTGGCCAGCTCGGCCAGCAGGGTGGCGGCGCCTTCGCGGAAAACTTCGTCGAACTGTTCGGTCGCCCCCCAGTCTCCAGCCGCCACCCGCGCCGCGCTCTCCGCCAGCCGCAAATTACCATTTCGGGAGGGTCGGTGTACAATCGATGGTGGCTTTGAAGTGACAACGGAGATCCCGCCGAGCGATTGGCGATCCGCTCCCGTGGGAGATGGTTGACGGGCGTTAAGCCGAACTTCCGGCCGCTTGGTTGCGCCAGAATGTGGAGGGTGCAAACGTGGCACTGAACAAAGGCAGGGCTTTCGGGCTCCTGGATACCGTAGTTGTCCTATTCATCTCGTCGGCACTCGTTTTGTTCGTCCTGTGGCTGGGTGCCACGTTTGCCGGCAAGTCGATTCTGGACAAGTTTCCCGACTGGTTGTCGAAAGGCATCTCAAGCGTGTGGACCTGGCTGACCACGGGCGCGGCTGCCGGGGCAGCCCTGCGCTACCGCCTGCGCCAGGGAGCCCAGTCGCGCGAGAAGCTGCCTAACTATCCACTCGCGATCGCCGGGACGACGGTGGGGATGATTTGTCTTGTCCTGATCGTGATGAAGTCCGTCTCCGATGGCGTTGTCCTACCGAATTCTCCCTTCTTGCTGAAGTTTCGGGTTGCATTTGCGGATCCCCAGAAGCATCCGCCGCTATCGTTCATTCAGCGAAAGCCGAGTTGGATGGAGCCTCAGGGCCTGGCGGCGCTGCCAGATGGGAACCTGTATCAGGTCAGAGTCGATCTTCCGCCGCCGGCCGGGGAATTCAGGGCCGCGGTTCAACCGCTCAACGAGGAAGGGGCGATCTATACCGGCGACTTGCATCCGCGGCCCTTGGATATGTGTTTCATGCGCGCAGCAGTCAATCCCGCAAACGGAACCTCTCACTACTACGCCAGAATCGACTGCCGGCTGGATCAAGGCTGTTCGGTCCACCCTCAGGAAGATCCTGGCTGGGCGACGGACTGCCCGCGCGATGCCTCCAGGCGGCCGCAGCCGCTGTGCTGTATTCCAGCCGCCTACGCGCAGGCCCCGCCGGCTAAGACCCAGGCCGAAGCCGGCTGGCTGGTGCCCTCGCTCCCCGCACTCGTCAAGTTGCGGGAAACGAAGAATATCGGCTACACCGAATTCCTGATTCAGAGCGGCCCTCTAGCCGGTCTAGCCGGGTCCAGCTACTTCACATACGACATCAAGGTGAACGGGACCCCGGTCTCCATCGACGGCTGGCGCAGCAGCGACCTGCGGGTGCCGATGGAGCCATCAAAGGGCATCGCACTGCGATTTGGCCTGGAGAATCTGAATTTCTCGGGCGCAGAGGGCGGTTGCGAAACCATCGACGTGCGAATCGCTGCGTTTCAACAGGACAAGAGGATCAAGAGCTACGACCTCTACCGCCAGTACGCGGCTCTCAGAGACGCCGGGCTGGCGACCATCGCAGCGGAGGATGGCCAGAGCTTTCAGTGGAGCGGTAAGTACTTGAATCCCAAAGTCGGCGAGCGGAACGAGGTGTTCGTCAACTCCACTTCCGATGTTCAATATGCCGGAAAGGTGAAAGCGCGCATCGACCGGGCGGGGCTGAAGTACGGGGAGCAGGACCTGGTGGGCGTCCTTCGCCCTCCTTTGAACAACCCCACTTACGGCGTGATCGTGGGATTGCGCCAGCCCAGCGGCCAGGTGAAGTTCATGTTCGACAACACAGGTGCGCAAGCGCTGGCGAAATGGATTCAAAGCAGCGAGGGCGTTGCAGCCGTGCGGTCGGCCTTCCCCAGGCCTGTGTTTATCTACAGGGCTCGCGCCGACGAGGGGATGCCGCGGTTCAAGCCTTGCATGGCGGCCGGATCGCGCCACTGATCTACGGTATGGACATCTTCGTGATCCTGGGCGCCGCCGTGCTGGCGGATGGAGAGCCAAGCGGAGCCATGCGGCGGAGGGTCGAAGGCGCCTTCGAGCTTTCCAGGAACTCACGCGACGCCGCATTCCTGGTCACCGGAGGAGGCGGCTCAAACCTCCCGACGGAAGCGGCAGCGATGAGTGCGCTGCTCGAGGCCAAATCGGTAGCGCCGGAGCGTATCCTCCAAGATCCTGTTTCCACGGACACCCTGTCCTCGGTCGTTCAATGCGCCAGGATCATCAAGAGCCAGAACTGCGTGCATTCGGTGGTGGTCTGCTCGGACCGGTATCATATTCCCCGCTGCCGCTGGCTGTTTCATCTCCTGGGAGTGCCTACTCTTGCGGGCGATATGCCCAGTGGCCTGCCGGCCAATGGATACCTGCGCTGGGCGTGTTACTACGTGCGGGAAGCAGCAGCGCTCGTCCCGGACACGGTGGTGCTGCTGTTCGGGAGGCTGCGCCGCGCGAAACCGTGAAACACGCGTGGCCCCGCGGACCCATTACGTCATCACCAGTTCGGGAAGCCGGATGATTTTTTTCTGAATGGCATACTGCACAAGATGGGCCTTGTTGTGAATGTCGAGCTTACGCATCAGGTTGAATTTGTGAGCTTCGACCGTCTTGACGCTCAACTCGAAGCCGGAGGCGATCTCCTTGACGGACTGGCCTTCCGCCAGCATCTTGAGAATCTCGCGCTCGCGCTTGGTCAGGGTGCCGAACCGCGGCTGGCGCGCCGGCCCGCCGCGGCCGTGAGCGCGGAAATCGTCCACCAGGCGGGTGAGGAGCCGCGGGCTGAGATAACTGCCACCGCGCGAAACTTCGCGAATGGCGGTGACCAACTGATCGGCGGGACTCTCCTTCAAGATGTAGCCGCTGGCGCCCATTTCCACGCACTCAGCCAGGTAATCCTCGTCGTCGTACATGGAAAGAAACACGACACGGGTTTCGGGGCGCTCCTTGCGAATGAGGCGCGTGGCTTCAAAGCTGCTCATGCCGGTCATTCCGATGTCCATGAGGACCACATCGGGACGGACCTGCCGGGCTATGGCGACCGCATCGGAGGCGTTGGCCGCTTCGCCGACCACCTCAAGATCGAGTTCCGCCGAGAGCAGCGTTCGGATTCCCTGCCGGAACAAGGTGTGATCGTCAGTCAAGAGTACGCGAGTTTTTGCCATTTCGAGTCACTGGTGCGGAGCTTCGCGGCAACTGGAGGGTGATTCTGACTCCCTCTCCGGGTGCGGTTCGTATAGTGAGCGTTCCACCAAGGAGCGCGGCCCGCTCCCGCATGCCCGCCAAGCCGAATGACATCGGCTGATTCCGTGCCGTTTCCGCACAATAGCCGGCGCCGTTATCCGCTACGCTCAGCCTGATACTCTTATCGGCCCTGCCGAGCGAAATGTTTACTTGAGTGGCGCGGGAATGTTTGGCAATGTTCTGGAGGCACTCTTGCGCCACGCGGTAAATCACCTCCTGGGTCGGCATGGGGAGGTGCTCGCAGGAGGGCGAAATCCGCAAGCGCAGGCCGGCGGGGTGCGTCTTTCGGAACCGCGCGGCCAGTTGGCGGAGCGCCGATTTCAGGCCCAGGCGCTCCAGCACCGCGGGGCTAAGCGCCGCGACCAGGCGGCGCAACTCGGCTACCGCTCGTTCGGCAATGGCGCGCGTCTCCGCCAGGCGCGGGCGCAAGGGCGCGGGAGCGTCGCGCTCGATCATCTCCAGTTGCAGGCGCAGCAGCAGCATGGATTGGCCGGCTTCGTCGTGCAGTTCGCGGCCGATGCGGCGGCGCTCTTCTTCCTCCGCGCGCCGCGCCTCGGCCTCCAGGCGCCGGATTTCACGCTCCATGCGGGCCCGTTCGAGAGCCTCGTGGCAACGCTCGCCCGCGGCCACGAGCAGCGCCAGTTCGCGCGGCAGCCACGGATAGCGCACCCGAAAACCAAACTGAACCAGCGCCGCCGAGCCCTTGGCAGGGCGGCATGGCGCCTCTGGCGCAGCGGCGGTGCTCCATGGGGGCGAAGGGCCAATCGGGTACGACCAATAGGAAGCGTAGCGGCCGCGCATCTCCGGATCGGCGATGAGCCGCTCATCGGGCTGGCCGCGCTCGATGTAGAGCGGGCGCGCGAGTTTTCCAGCCGCCGGCCGGTCGAGCAGGAAGAGACGGCCGGCGCTCGCCCGGAATGCCGGCGTGAGGATGCGGACGATACGGCGGAGCAGGTCATCGAGACCGGCAGCCTCGGTTTCGGCGTGGTAAAGGCCGAAGAAGGCCTGGCTCTCGGCCTCGCGGACCTGGTAGAAGGCGTCGTTCAAGATCAGGACGGTGGCCAACTGAAGCTGCTCGCGCGCCGGCTCGTACTGGCCCGCGAGCACCCGGTCCAGCAGGCCGCCGAACTCCCGCAGAACTTCGTTCACCGCGGCCGGCGGGACATTCAGCTTGGCCAGGCGGCGGCCGTTGTATTCCACCTGCTCCAGGAATTGTGGTAGCGAGCGGAGGCGTGAAGCCGCCGCGGGGGTAATGGCCAGGAAGGCTCGGATTTGCGCGGCATCATAGCGGCGCTGGCGAAGCAGAGCGGCAAAGCGGCGATCCAGGCGGCCGGCGGCGGGAGCGATGGCGCGGACCATGCGCGCCACGTGACGGCGGGCCGCGGCGGTGAGGAGCCGGCTGGTGAGAGGCATGTTGGCCAATCACAACATCGGCAACCGCGGCGGGTCACTTTAGGCTGGAGCAGAAACTCTCCTGTCTCCGAATGGCTGCACTGTCTTGCCCAGTTTTTGGGTAGCAGTGCTAATTCTTGGGAATCCTTGAGAGGACCTAGTGGCCGAGCAGATAAAGCGCTCTCTCACCAATTTTGGTAACAAGTGCCCCAAGTTACTCATACTGAAGGGGATCCTAGCATCGCCGCCGGGCCTCAGTCGTTCCTGCCAAACCGGTAGATTGCCGGGTTGCGAGCGGCCCCAAAATTGCCTGTTTAAGCCCTAAGCTGCGCCAAGTTAATTGAGTACTGGAGGTTTCATATGAAGAGAATTGTGTGCGTTGTATCCTTCGCTTTGATGTTTGCGCTGATGGCAAGTGCGGATTCCGTCGTGCCGTTCCCGACCGCAGGTGACGCGTATTGCAGCGCCACGAACGGGTGTGGAACCATTCCAGCAGGTGGCTCGACGGGTTTCCAGTGGACAACGGGCGACTACGTGGATTCGGCCATTTTTGTACTACCCACCAACTCCGTCACGGATCTCACCGCCGACTGGACTTATCAGGACTTCCTGGGCGGCGGGAACACCGAAACATGGAATGTGTATGTCAACGGTGTGAATGTTGCATCTACGATTCTGCCCGATTGCGGCCACTGTGGCACTGATCTAACCGTGACCGGCACGGTCTCCTTCTCCGACATCGCACCGGTGTCGGGCGGTTACCAGGTCAGCTTAGTCCTGCAAAACACCGTACCGTTCGCTGGAGGGTCGGTTGCATGGTTGGATGGCGGGACCACCACGCTGTCGTACACCTCCGTTCCCGAGCCCGGTTCGATTCTGCTGCTCGGTACGATGCTCGTGGGCGTTGCGGGAGCCTTGAAGCGAAGACTTGCGTAGTCAAGCAGTGTGTGGAGAGGCAGGCCGCAGCCTATCCCACGTACTGCACCTCTTCTTCGAGATCCATGCCGAAACGCGCGCGCACGCGTGCTTTCAGGTCCTGGATGATCGCGCAGAGGTCGGCAGCGGTTCCCGCGCCGGCGTTATAGATCAGGTTGGCGTGATAGCCGGCAACGTGCATGTCGCCGCGCTGAACGCCTTTTGCGCCCACCTGCTCCAGAAACCACGCGGCGGGGACCTTGCCCTCGCGCACCGCGGAGGCCGGGACTTCGGCAGCCACCGCCGGGGGCAGATCTTTGAGCAGCAGGTTCTTGAAGATACTGCCGGCGCACTTCATGGCGACCGGAAACTTCTCGCTGCGGATCTTGCGAATGCCGTCGGCGGTCTCGCGCAGTTGGGCGGCGTCGGCAGGCTCCAGCAGCAGCTCCGTCGAGAAAATAATCCAGTCTTTGTGGCGCTTGAAAGTGCTTTCCCGATAGTGAAACCGGCACTCTTCGTTGCTGAAGACGCGGATTTCGCGGCCGTCGTGGAAACGGACATTGACCACCCGCTCGGAGAGGGAGTGGCCATACGCGCCGGCATTGCCGTAGACCGCCGCGCCCACGGAGCCGGGAATGCCAGCGAAGGTCTCCAGGCCCTGGAGGCCGCGCTCGATGGCGAAATCCACCAGGTCCTCGAAGACCGCGCCGGCGTCCGCCAGGACGCGCCGGCCGGCGGCCATGAGGCGGTCGCCGCGGTAGCGCAGCACGATGCCACGGAAGCCGCGGTCGGAAACCACGAGGTTGGTGCCTCCGCCGATCACCATGGTGGGAATGCCGCTCGAGCGCGCGGCGGCGAGCGCGGCGATGAAGGCCTCCACATCGCCGGTCTCGGCGTAGAGATCGGCAGGCCCCCCAATCCCGAAGCGCGTGTAACGGGAGAGCGGAACGCCCATGGAAACAGTTAAATTGGGAATTTCGGCGAGGCGCACCCGCGTCTCTTCCGTAGTGGGCATCACCTCAATTATAAGGGAGGCATTCCATGCGTTCCGCATTTCCGGGCTTTCCGCGCGAGGCCATTCAATTTTTCCGCGGTCTGGCGCGTAACAACGACCGCGAGTGGTTCCTGCCGCGCAAGACGATTTTCGAAGACCAGGTAAAGCAGCCGATGCGCCAACTGGTGTCGGATCTGAACGAGGCCATCGTGGAGTTCGCCCCGGAATACGTCACCGATCCCGACAAGGCCATTTACCGGATCTATCGCGACACGCGTTTCAGCAAGGACAAGACACCGTACAAGGACCACATCGCGGCCAGCTTTCACCGCCGCGGCACGGTGGCGCACTCAGACGCCGGCTACTACTTCGCCGTGTCGCACAAGGAGGTCGGAATTGGCGGCGGTGTGTACATGCCCGCGCCGCAAACCCTGCTGGCCATCCGCAATCACATCGCCGCGCGGCACCAGGAGTTTCGCAGGATTGTTGGGGCACGCGCGGTACGGCAATTGTTCGGCGAGTTGCAGGGTGAGCAGCTTTTGCGCGTGCCGAAGGGCTTTTGCGCGGAGCATCCCGCGGCAGACCTGCTGCGGTTCAAGCAATTCATCCTGTACGTCGAGCTTCCGCCGGATCTCGCCACCACACGCGAGCTTTATGGGGAAATCGTGAAGCGTTTTCGGGCGATGGCGCCATTTCTGGGATTCCTGACCGCTCCGCTGAAAGGCCGGCGAAACGAGATTGAGGCGCGGGATCTGTTGCCGTGAAGGGCCGCCGGGGCGGCTAAGCCTCGCCCTCTTCCGGCGGCTCGAATGTATCCAGCAGGTCCGGGTTCTTGGCGAAGCGCTTGAGCACGCGGATGATCTCGCCCGAGCGGAAACCGGCGCGCAGCAACCGGCGATAGGCGGCGGCAATGTCCTTGTTCTCCCGAAAAAGCCCTTCCCGCGGCGCCAGGCGGTACTTGCGGCGGATGAAATCTTCGATCAGGGCTTCCTCGTCAACGTCCTGGTAGAGCCTTTGCACCGTGCGTTCGGCCAGGGACGGCGCCACGCGGCGTTGGCGCAGGTCCTCGATCACGCGCGTCCGGCCGAGTTTCTCGTTGGCCAGACGCGCGGAGGCGAATCCCTCGGCGTAGCGGCGGTCGTCCAGGTAGCCCACCTCCTTCAGCCGGGCCAGCACTTCATCCACGTCGGCGGCGCGCTCGGCCCGGCGGCGCAGTTTTTCCCGCATTTCGCCGGTGGAATGGGCCCGCCCCGCGAGCACCTTGACGGCGTATGTCCATAACGCGCCGCTATCCAGCCGGCGTACCTTGCGTTCCTCCATGATAAGTATTCTCATGGGGAGTATACTGGAAAATGGTTCAAGCTGTCGGCTTGAACAAGGAGGAAATGTGGATAAGAACGGACTTTCCAGCTTCTTGCTGGGACTAGGCGTGGGTGTCGGCATCGGCATGCTGTTCGCGCCGAAGTCCGGAGAGGACACCCGTAAACTCATCAAGGACAAAGCCGGCGAAGGCACCGATTATGTGAAGCAACGCGGCTCGGACATCAAGCAGACCGCCACGGAATGGGTGGAGAAGGGCAAGGAAGCCCTGGGCCGTCAGAAGGACACCATCTCCGATGCCGTGGAGGCCGGTAAGCAGGCTTATCGCGACGCCGTTAGCCCGCGCGAACCCTCCGGCGACGGCGCAGCGACGTAACCCAGGATCTGGGGGAAGGGCCCTCGCGCGTGACTGAAGACACGTTTCGCATTGTGGTGGCGGCGGCCGTGGCGCTGGCGTGCATAGCGTTCGTGGTGCAGGCCGTGGCCACCTTCGCTGTCTACCGCGTTGCCCGAAAGATTCAGCGAAAGGTCGAGCCGCTAGCGGACCAGGCCGAGCCCGTCATTGGGAAGTTCGGGCCCATGATCGACAAGATCGGACTGGCGGCCGACAACTTGGCGCCGGCAGCCGACAGCATCGGAGTCGCAGCCGGCAAGGTCGGGTTCGCCGCCGGCAGGATCGGACTGGCGGTCGACAGGGCCGGGCCGGTGATCGACGGAATCGGAGTCGTGGCCGATAAAGTGGCGCCGGTGGTCGATGAAGTGGGGATGGTTCTGGCCAACACCAACCGGATCGTGGAAGATACGCGCCCGCGGATTGCCGAGCTTTCCGGAGAAGCCGTGGAGATCGCCAAATCGGCGCGGCAGCAGGTCGAAAGAATCGGCGAACTGCTGCATGACGCCGGCGATCGCGCCCGTACCCGGCTCGAGCAGATCGACCAGACCGTCGAGAGCACCGTCGAGCAGCTCGGGCAAGTGGGCGACGCCATGAAGCGCGCGGCGTTGCGTCCGGTGCGCGAAGTGAACGGCTTGGCGGCTGGGATTTCGGCCGCCGTTTCCACCCTGGTGCACCACTCGCGCAAGCCCTCCGTCGATCAAGCCACGCAGGACGAGGAGATGTTTATTTAGCCTCGTCCCGCCGCACGAATGCCATTACCAGCCGAATCTGTTCATAGGTGATCTCCGGCGGCAGCGCTTCGCGTAACGGCTTCAGCCATTGCGAGCCCAGCCGGCGCACCACCTCTTCAATCTGGCGGTGGTTGGCTTCTCCCACCCACTCCATGCGATACTCCAGCCGTCCTTTTTCGACCAGGTCGGCCACCATGTTGATTACCGTCGAAAACTGGCGGCCGCGAATCTGCGCAATCTCTTCGAAGCTCTTGCCCTCCGCCAGCAGACGCATGGTCTCTTCGGCGGGCGAAATCTGCGACACCTCGGGGTGCCCTTTGGGCCCCGCGGCGCGGGCCCCGTTGCGGTAAGCCTCGAAGGCGGCGAAGATTTCGCCTCCGTACAATTCCGCCTTGCGCTCGCCGATCCCGGCGACGCCCAGCAACTCGCGGAGATTCGAAGGCTGCTTGCGGCAGAGATCCTCCAGCGCGGCGTCGCTGAGCACCACGAAGGCCGGAACGGCGGCGCGCTGGGCCGTGCGCCGGCGCCATTCCTTGAAGAATTCGAGCAGGTCGCGATCCGGCGGCTTCTCGAAGAGCGGCGGCACAGGCCGCGCCACCGGTGGTTGCGGCCTGGGCTGGGCCTTCGGTTCCTCGCGCGGAGCCGCCGCCTTCGGCTGGCGCTTCTTCTTCTTCACCACCAGCGGCTTCTCCGATGGCGCCTTGAGCCACTCCGGGATGTTTCCGCAGACGTCGCACATCTCGCAGCGCTGCCACTTGGGCGCCTGGCCGAAGTGCGTGCAAATCTGCAAATGCCGGCACCGGTCGCTCTCGACGAAACGCCGCACGGAGTGATACCGCTGCCAGGCGCGCTCCTTCTCGTTGGGGTCATTCAGCTTTTCGATGAAGTAGGCCAGCAGTCCCGCGTCTTTCGGCTGCCACAGCAATGCGCAATCGGCGGGCAGCCCATCGCGCCCCGCGCGGCCCGCCTCCTGATAAAACTGCTCGATGGATTTCGGCAGCGAAGTGTGGATGACGGCGCGCACCGCCGGCTTGTTGATCCCCAGCCCTAAGGCGATGGTGCCCACCAGCACGCGCACTTCGTCGTTCATCCAGCGCTCCTGGTTGCGGCGGCGAATCGCGGTTTCCATCTGGCCGTGGTAGGGAACCGCCGCGATGCGCCGGTCGGCCAGAAAATCCACGGTCTGTTCCACCGTGGCGATGGTGGGGGCGTACACGATCGCGCTTTCGCCCTGATAGGCGCGCAGGGCCGCCAGCAGCAGGCGCGGGTGCGTCTCTTTATCGCACTGGTGCGCCACGTAGCGCAGGTTGGCGCGGTGAAAGCTGGCGATGTACTTGTGCGGCTCGCGCAGCCGCAGTTGTTCCAGAATGTCGTGCCGGACGCGTTTGGTGGCGCTGGCGGTGAACGCCGCGATGGGCTTCTCCGGAAAGTTCTCGCGCAGCGAGCTGAGTTGGCGGTATTCGGGGCGGAACTCGTGCCCCCATTCGGAGATGCAGTGCGCCTCGTCGATGGCGAAGAACGCCAGCGGCAGCTTCCGCAGCCAGTCGATGGTATCCGCCCGCGCCAGCCGTTCCGGTGAAAGGTATAGCAGGCGGAAGGCGCCCTGCGCGGCCGCGCGCATCACGGTGCGCTGCTCGTCGGCCGGCTGCGTGCTGTTGAGAACGGCCGCCGGAATCCCCATGTCGCCGAGTTGCGCCACCTGGTCCTGCATGAGCGCGATCAGCGGCGAGATCACCACCACCGTCCGGCCCAGCGCCAGCGCCGGCAACTGGTAGCACAGCGACTTGCCGCCGCCGGTCGGCATGATCACGGCCACGTCGTTGCCGGCCATCAGGCTTTGGACGATCCGCTCCTGCATGGGGCGGAACGAGTCGTAGCCCCAGTACTTCTTCAGGGCTGCGTAGAGGTCGGGCACTGTAGACCTACGAGTGTATCAAGCGCACCATCTGCGCCGGCGCCGTATCCAGCATCTCGCGCACCGTTCTGTGCGTCACGGGATGGCGCAGGCCGGGCGCGAGATCCGCCAGCGGCGCCAGCACGAAGCGCCGCTCCGCCATCCTCGGGTGCGGGATTTCCAGCGTTGCGTTGCGCACCACGGCATCGCCGTAGAGCAGAATATCGATATCGATGGTCCGCGGCCCCTTGGCCACCGTGCGGACACGGCCCAGCGCGCGCTCGATCTTGCCGATGCGCGCCAGCAGTTCCATGGGAGACAGGCTGGTCTCGGCTTCCACCGCCAGGTTCAGGAACCAGCGCTGTCCGGTGTAGTCCACCGGCTCGGTCTCGTACACCGGCGAGGTGCGCACCACGCGCACATCCGGCGCCTCCAGGCGCTCGATGGCCGCCCGCAAGTTGGCTTCGCGGTCGCCCAGGTTGGAACCGAGACTGAGGTAGATGGTTTCCACCGATCAGTGCATCTCTTCATTGCTGCGGCCTCGTATTTCGCGGAGACCGCTCTCCCACGCTCGCGGCTCGGTACGACGCCTCGTGGGCCGCGAACGTTGGAGAGCGGTCTTGTCGCCTTTTTGTTCCGCTAGCTTACTACTTATACTCGGAAATGCGACGACGTATTATCCGCCCAATCCGGTGACGATGGGAGCCTGGAGCTACCCGTTTTTCGGCGGCTGCTCCATTCACTCAATAGGTTTGTTGCCAATGGAAAGAGGGTACGCTGAATTCTGGAAGTGGATGACCGCGCCCGCCACCTTGTCGGTTGCGACTGTGAAGAGCCATGTGTCGATGTTATTCTTCTTTGGCTCGAGCTCCCGGTCAGCGAGATGGTGCCATGAGGCCTCTTTTTGGCCAGGGCGACCGAGGCCCTGATGAACAGCCCCTGCTCCATCGGTCAGTTGCAGGTCCTTCTGCCAGAGCCACACCTTACGCTTTACGTTCGACACATTGAACCTGAGGATTAAGAACGACTCGGAGGGGCCCAGTTCCATCGGATCATAGGCGTAGATGTCTTGCATCGGACCGCTATACGTGCCCCCACGTACGGCTCTTTCGGCGGTCAAACCGGTCATCGCAATGCCTGCCAATCTTTCCGTCGTTTGCGGCTTGCGAGTGACAGACGCGCCTATAATTTGAAAAGTAAGCGGCTGGCCGTTGGCCGAGAGGGGGCGCTCTTTCTGCGCCAAAGCGGGACACACTGAAAATAACGTGAGAACCACGAGAATGCACGGCATTGATTTCATTGGAAGCTCCTTCGAAAATAGCCGCAAGTTATTGAAACTACGTTGAGCCGCCCGGCCGGCTACTCTCATTCTTCGTTGTGACCCGCAGGGTCATGGGCGACTCCTTTCTGGACAGGAAGAACGACAGCAAGCGTGAACCAGGATTTCTCTTTTTGGCCTCCTGGCCAGTACCGATTATACCCCCCAACCGTTTCCATTGGAGCCGTTTTTTTCATTTCCGTCCCGAGCGACCCCGGCGGCGGGGGTTATCAGTAACTGATCAAAACGAAAATCCGGGCTTGTAGGTCAGAACAGCGCCGGCTGGTCGTCGTTGCGCAGCTTGGGTTTCACGTTGAAGTAGTCGAACGCCAGTTCCGTGGCCGTGCGCCCGCGCGGCGTGCGGTTCAGGAAGCCGAGCTGGATCAGGTACGGCTCGTACACCTCTTCGATGGTGTCCGGCTCCTCGGAGATGGAGGCCGCAATGGTGTTCACGCCCACCGGTCCGCCGCGGTACTTCTCGAGGATGGTCAGCATGATCTTCTGGTCGATCTCGTCCAGGCCATAGCGGTCCACGTCCAGCAGGTTGAGCGCGGTCTGCGCCACCGGCTTTGTGATGCGGCCGTCGGCGCGTACTTGCGCGTAATCGCGGACGCGCCGCAGCAGGCGATTGGCGATGCGCGGCGTCCCCCGGCAGCGGCGCGCGATCTCTTCCGCCGCGCCCTCTTCGATGGCCACCCCCAGCAGGCGCGCCGAGCGGTTCACAATCGCCCGCAGTTCATCCACCTGGTAGGGATCGAGCCGCAGCACCAGCCCGAAGCGGCCCCGCAGCGGCGCGCTGACGAGCCCCTGCCGCGTGGTGGCGCCGATGGCCGTGAACTTAGGCATGGGCAGCGAATGTGTGCGCGCGCCCGGACCCGCACCCACCAGAATGTCCACCCGGAAATCCTCCAGCGCCGCGTAGAGCATTTCTTCCACGTCCGGCAGCAGGCGGTGGATTTCGTCGATGAAGAAAACCTGCCGCGCGCGGATGTTGCTGAGAATTCCGGTCAGATCGAGCTTTTTCTGAAGCACCGGCCCCGAGGTGGAGGTGAAAGCCACTTCCAGTTCCTCCCCGATGATCGCGGCCAGCGTGGTCTTGCCCAGCCCGGGAGGCCCGTAGAGCAGCACGTGGTCCATGGCTTCGCCGCGCATGCGGGCGGCTTCGATGGCGATTCCCAGGTTCTCCTTCAGCTTGGGCTGTCCGGTGAAATCGGCCAGGCGGCGCGGGCGGAGGCCCGCTTCGAACTGCAAATCCTCGGCCTGGCGATCGCCGGAAATCAGTTGCCGGTCGGGCATGTGCTACCAGCTTACC
>Ga0181518_10001079_pt1 | contig 28534 bp, 30 predicted proteins | sample PEATcosm2014_Bin_28_FD_119751 | JGI IMG/M metagenome (GOLD analysis project Ga0181518, IMG submission 119751) | Peatland microbial communities from MTU Mesocosm Facility, Houghton, MI, USA - PEATcosm2014_Bin01_60_metaG | ecosystem: Environmental > Terrestrial > Soil > Wetlands > Peat | place...
AAGATCCCCGGCGTCGGCGCCGTCACCGAAAAGAACCTGCACGTGCTGGCCATACGCAAGGTCGGCGATCTGGCGCGCCTGGACGACTCCTTCCTCGAAAAGCGCTTCGGAAAATGGGGGCTGGCCTTGGCCGGAAAAGCCCGCGGCCACGATGCGGGCGGCTGGTTCGATACCGCGATAGGCGAGTCATCCGCCGCCAAGTCCGTCAGCCACGATCACACCTACAACGAAGATACCGCCGACCTCGCGGTGCTCGAATCCACGCTTGCGCGGCTTTCCGAAATGGTGGGCCGCCGCTTGCGCGAGTATGGGCTCCACGCGCGCACGCTGCAACTCGAGCTGCGCTATTCGGATTTCTCAACCATCACGCGTGCGCATTCCATCGAGCGCCCCACCCAGATCGACACGGAGATCTTCGACCAAATCCGCAACTTGTTCCACAAGAACTGGAAGCCCGGAGCGCGCGTGCGCCTGTTGGGCGTACACGCCTCCTCGTTTGAAGACGTGCACGATCAATTGGACCTGCTGGATGGCGGCAAACACGAGCGCTGGCAACAAGCGCTGGCCGCCGCCGATCGTCTCCGCGATAAGTATGGCGACGCGGCCGTCTCGCTCGCCGCCGGAATGAAAGGCGGTTTCCGGGAACGGGTTCAAGAGAATCCGGCGCGGAAAACGCGCGGGTGAGCGAAGAGCGTGCGCCACGCTACGGCGCTAGCTCCCTAGCAGTTCCTGGACCTTGGCGCCCAGCGCCTCCAGCTTGAACGGCTTCGGCAACAGCGCGTAACCCTTCTCCACGACATAATGCTGCACCACGTGCGTGTTGTCGTAGCCAGAGATGAATAGCACCTTCATCCCGGGCTGCATCGCCGTGAGTTTATCCGCCAGCATGGGCCCGCTCATTCCGGGCGCGACGACATCGGTAATCAACAGGTCGATCGGCCGGGTTTTCTCAAAAAGCGTGATGGCATGCTCGCCTGAGTCCGCTGTCAGGACCCTGTAGCCGTGATGCGTGACCATCGCGCCCACCAGCTTGCGAACCTCGGGTTCATCGTCCACCACCAGGATGGTTTTCTTGCCTTCCGTGGACGGCATCACAATTGAATTCTAATTAAGAAGCGCGGCCGCCGGCAATATCGGACATTTTGGTATTGTACTGCTGCGTACCACCGGTACACAGTAAACTGAGAGGTATCCAATGCCGGCGCGCATACACATCATCGGCGGAGGGCTGGCGGGTTCCGAGGCGGCCTGGCAGATCGCGGAAGCTGGTGTGGCTGCCGTGCTGTACGAAATGCGGCCGCTGCGGCCTACCGCGGCGCACCAGACCGACCGTCTCGCGGAATTGGTCTGCAGCAATTCGCTCAAGTCCGAGCAGGAAGGCTCGGCCCCGTGGCTCCTCAAACAGGAATTGCGCCGGCTGCGCTCGCTCGTCCTGCGGGCTGCCGCCAACGCTCGCGTTCCCGGAGGCCACGCCCTCACCGTCGACCGCGACGTTTTCTCCGCGGAAGTCACGCGCGCAATCGCCGCGCATCCCCGGATTGAAATCCGCCGCGAGGAAGTCTGCCAGGTCCCTTCCGACGGAATCACGATCGTCGCCAGCGGCCCCCTGACCAGCGACGCGCTGGCTGCCGAGATCGGCCGGTTGACGGGCTCCAACCGCCTGTTCTTCTATGACAGTATCAGCCCGATCGTGGAAGCGGATTCGGTCGATCGAACAATCGCCTTCTGGGCATCGCGCTATGACAAATCGCTCGATGGCACCGGCGACTACCTCAACTGCCCGTTCGACCGCCCGCGGTACGACGCGTTTGTCGACACGCTGCTGGCCGCCGAAAGCGTCTCCTCGCACATCCCGGACGAGGTGCCCTATTTCGAAGCCTGCCTGCCCATCGAAGAACTGGCCCGCCGCGGCCGAGATACCCTGCGCTTCGGGCCTATGAAGCCCATGGGGCTGATCGATCCGCACACCGGCCGCCGCCCTTGGGCCGCGGTGCAGCTCCGCCAGGAGAACCTGCGCGCCGATAGCTTCAATCTGGTGGGCTTTCAGAACCATCTGAAATTCGGCGAGCAGGCCCGCATCCTGCGCCTGATCCCGGGCCTCGAGAAAGCGGAATTCCTCCGCTTCGGCCAGATTCACCGCAATACCTACATCAACGCGCCGGCGCTGCTCACGCCCACGCTGCAGTTGCGCGCCCGGCCGGAAATCCTGTTTGCCGGCCAGATTTCAGGAGTCGAAGGTTACGTGGAAGCCATCGCCACGGGGCTGATGGCGGGACTGCACGCGGCGGACTTGGCCTCCGGCGTCGCGCCGCGCCCATTCCCCTGCGAAACCGCGCTCGGGTCGCTCTGCCATTACATATCTGGTGCCGATCCGCGGAACTATCAACCCGCCAACATCACGTTCGACCTGCTGCCGCCGCTCGATGAATCCACCCGTCAGCGGCTGCGCCACGATAAGCACGCCCGCCACGCGGAAGTGTGCCGCCGCGCGCTCGCAGCGTTGGATCAGCACCTGGGCATCGCCGCCCAAGAGGCCCCCGCGCATGTCTGAACTCGAAGTCGCGCGCTTCCTCAAGCACGCCCGCCACGCGGAAGTGTGCCGGCGCGCGATTACAGCGTTGGACCACACCTGGGCATCGCGGCCCACGAGGCCCCCGCGCATGTCTGAACTCGAAGTCGCGCGCTTCCTCAAGCACGCCCGCCACGGGGAAGTGTGCCGGCGCGCGATCGCCGCATTTGACCAGCACCTGGGCATCGCGGCCCAAGAGGCCCCCGCGCATGTCTGAACTCGAAATCGCGCGCTTCCTCAAGCACGCCCGCCACGCGGAACTGTGCTGGCGCGCGCTCACCGCATTGGACCAGCAACTGGGCGTCGCCGCCCAAGAGGCCCCCGCACATGTCTGAACTGGAACTCGAAATCGGGCGATTCCTCGAAGAGCTTGCCCGCAAGCAAGTCTCGCCGCATACGCTCCAAGCCTACGCCTCGGACCTCCGGCAGTTTCTGGAGTACTTCACACCGCCGGACGGCCAGCCGCCTCCGGTCGTCCAATTCCAGGTGCTGGAAATTCGCGAATGGCTGGCGGATCTTTACAGCCGCAAACTGAACGTATTGTCCATCCGGCGCAAGCTGGCTGCGGTGCGCGGCTTGTTCCGCTTCCTGTCGCGCGACGGAGGCATCCCGGTGAACCCTGCGCGGCTGGTGCGCACCCCCAAGGCCCCTAAGAGCCTGCCGGACGTGATGACCGCCGAGCAGGTCAACGGCCTCGTCGATGCGGTCGGCGCGGACCAGTTCGAGCGCCCGCACCCGTCCCGCGACCGGGCCCTCTTCGAGTTTCTCTACGGCTGCGGGATTCGCGTGAGCGAGCTGGTGGGGCTGAATCTGGAGGACATCGATCGCTCCGAACGGTGGATACGCGTGCGCGGCAAAGGGAAAAAGGAGCGGCAGGTGCCTTTCGCCTCCAAGGCCGCCGAAGCCCTCGATCGCTACCTCGCCGAGCGCCAGCCCGCGCCCCAGGAGCGCGCCGTGTTCCTGAACCACCGCGGGCGGCGCATCACTACCCGCGGAGTCAGCGGCATCGTCAAGCTCTACGGGATCCTGGTGAGCGGCGATTCCTCCATTCACCCGCACAGCTTCCGCCACGCCTACGCCACTCACCTGCTGGCCGACGGCGCAGACCTGCGCGCCATACAGGAGCTGCTCGGTCATGCGCGCCTTTCCACGACGCAGAAGTACACCCAGGTCTCCCTGACCGATCTGATGCAGGTCTATGACCGTGCCCACCCCAAAGCGTGACGGAGCGGGTTCGCCGTGGTGGGGTAGGCGCTTCCGCCTGCCAACCGCGACCCACAGCGACCCGTGCTACAGACGTCTTAGCGGAGATACGGAACGTAAGCCGCCACTCTCTTCTGGTAGTCTTCAAATTCCGCGCCAAACCGCCCGTGCAGAAGCTTCTCCTCGGCGCGAATACGAATCTCGTTTCCGGCAATGAAAAAGGCGATGGCGATCAGGAATCGCCACCAAGGCGTCATCAGCAGGCCGGTGGCGATCAGCATGCCGAACATCGAGGCATAGATAGGGTGTCGCACGATGCCGTACGGTCCACTGCGGATGAGTTGATGGTCTTCGTAGAGGCCCGCCTGTATCCGCCACTGCTTACCGAGGCGGGGCACCGCCCACCACACGAGGGCGGCCGAAAGCGCAGCCGCGATCATCGAAGCGATCATGCGACCGGACCCAGGATGGAGAGCGCCCGCATAGAACCAGACCAGGAAATAGCTCACCGTTTGGAGCCCAATCCCCCATCGCGCCGCCGGCGCCATGACCACGGATTCACGTTTCGGGCCGGCATTACGCTGGCGAACGAAGGGGTAGGCCCAGAGCAGCCAGGAGGCAATTAGGAAGATGATGGCGAAGACATACATGGCGGCGCCGATCGGTGGGATCAGTCGGAATCTGAGTATACCCTATCATGCCGATTCCCATGCTTTACAGACATGCGCGGGGAAGACGGAAGCGACGAACCGGCAAGGCGTTGCAGGAACCCGGCCACGGTAGCGCAAACCGCCGTCCACATCTCTAGAGGACGAAGCTGACATTCTCATCAGCATCAGAAGAGTGAGGGAAGAGGGGTGTCGTTAGCGGAAGTTCTCCGCAAGCGCTCATAGGTCAATGCGGCGCCCGTAGTCCTTCTGCCTTTCCAGTGGTGGAGGCGGCGGGAGTTGAACCCGCGTCCGAGAAAGCTCGCCATGAAGAGAACTACGTGCGTAGCCAGTTCAACAACTTCAGCCTCCGCCTCCGAACCGGCAAGATTAGCGGCCGCCTAGCCCGATTGATCTCGGCCTTATGCTCCGGACCGAAGCCATCAGCCTATCCCGCAAAATGACGCTCACTCACCGCCGCGCGGGCTCAACGGCTGGAGCGGCTACCTAGTTAGGCAGCGTATGCAAACTGCGAATTGGCAGTTCTGTTTTTCCGATCGTTTTACGGGAGCTCGGAACCCGGCACGCCTCCCCATCACGATACAATCCCGTCGAATCCGTTGCGCCCCCTTCCGGTGGAAAGATAAGCGCTCAATCCGGTGAGTCCGCGATTGGGCCTAACTTGATTTTAGCATGGCCGCCGACGGCCGCGGGCGTTAACTTTTTCGGCCGTCGCTCGTCTCTATTAAAAGGCTGCGGAAAAGAGGGTTGGCAGGCGGCAGCGCCCGCCCCACATCTCCAGGAACAAAGCGCCCACCGCCGCCGTCTCCATAAAGAGGCCCATTGAGCCACACGCGAAAGTTCCGTCCCAGCGCCTCCTTTTGGGAGGCCATCCGCATCGCCCTCGGCTCCCTGCACAAGAACAAGCTGCGCAGCTTCCTCACGCTGCTCGGGATCATCCTGGCTACCACCACCCTGATCGCCGTCACCGCGCTCATCCACGGTATGAATCTGTACATCTCCGACAAGGTGTCGAACATGGGCGCGGACGGATTCCGCATCGTGCGCATGGCTTGGTTCGGCCCGTGGGATCCAAAGAAATTCTACGAGATGATGAAGAGGAATCCCGAGATCAAGCGCGACGAATACGAGTTCGTCAAGAGCCAGGCTCGGCTGGTGAAAGATGTCGGAATGATGGTGTCGAAGCGGGCGCGCGTCTCCTATAAAGGCAATTCCTTGGAGGATGTGGACGTCGAGGGCGTCACCGAGAATATTCCGGCCATCAACAATGTGCAGGTGGGAATCGGCCGCGGGATCACCGCCGAGGAGGCGCGCCGCCACGCTCCGGTAGCTTTCATCGGCAACGATCTCCTGAAGAGTTTCTTCCCGGGCGTGGACCCCATCAACAAGAGCATCGAGATCGAAGGCACGCCCTACGAAGTCGTCGGCGTCGCCAAGGAATTGGGCAGCGTCTTCGGCAACTCGCAGGATAACTTCGTAATGATTCCGGTGGAGAGCTATTTCAAAACCTACGGCGCGCACACCGGCATCAGGTTGATCGCCAAAGCCGCCGGCCAGGAGCATCTGACGGAAGCTGAGGACGAGGTCCGCGTGCTCATGCGCGCCTACCGCCATCTGGGGCCGGCGCAGGACGACAACTTCTCCATCTTCGCCTCCGAGGCTTTCGTCACGCTCTGGCAAAGCCTGACTTCCGCGATTGCCGCCATGGCCGTAGGCATCGTTTCCGTCTTCATGATCGTGGGCGGCATCGTCATCATGAACATCATGCTGGCGGTGGTTACCGAGCGCACCCACGAGATCGGCATACGCAAGTCTCTGGGGGCGCGGCGGCGCGACATTTTAAACCAGTTCCTAGTGGAATCCTCGTGCCTGGCCGCCACCGGCGGTCTCGCCGGCGTGATGATCGCCTGGCTGCTGGCGGTCCTGGTGCGGAATGCGACGTCGGTGCCGATGGCTCTGCCTTGGTCGTCCGTATTCCTGGGCGTCGGCCTTTCGGGCATGGTAGGGCTGTTCTTCGGGATCTATCCGGCGCGCCGGGCCGCCCGGCTCGATCCGATCGAGGCGCTGCGCGTGGAGAAATAACGATGACTCGCCTGGCATTCATAAATGGCCTGATGCTGGCCCTCGAAACCATCCGCTCGCACAAGCTGCGGGCGTTTCTCACCGTGCTGGGCGTCATAATAGGTACCGGCACGATCATCGGCGTGGGAGCTATCATGACGGGTTTTGATACCGCGATGACCTCGATCCTGCGCAGCTTCGGCCCCAACTCGATCATCGTGTTCAAATTCCCGGTGGGATTCCGGACCCATCGCTTGTCACCCGAGGAACGCACACGCAAGAATCTGACGTGGCAGAATGCCGTAGACATACGGGAGCGCTGCCCGTCCGTGCAGGATGTCTCCCCGATGCTGTTTCCCAACGAGGACTTCATCAACGCCCACTACAAAGGGAACGACATGTACGGCGTCGATCTCTTTGGCGTCGAAGAGGCGTACGCGCGCGGCGGCCAAGCGGACCTGCACCTTGGCCGTTTCTTTACAGACGAAGAAAGCCGGCGCCGTATGCCCGTCGCGGTGATCGGCGCCGACATTGAAAAGGGCCTGTTCGCCAGCGTCGATCCCATCGGCAAAACGATCAACGTGGATGGCCACCAGTTGGAAGTGATCGGCACAATGGTACGCCCGGCCGCCTCCTTCTTCGGCGATCAGGATACGCGCATTTTGATCCCCTACTGGATGGCGCAGAAGATGTACCCGAACGCGCGGGAAAACGCCATAGTAGTTACCGCCAAGGAGGGCCAACTCCCCAAGGCTTTGGATCAAGTGAGAACCATCCTGCGCATAGACCGCCGCGTACCGTACGACAAACCGGATAACTTCGCTCTCTCCACCGCCGACCAGATGGTGTCGGACTTCCGGCAAATAACGGCGATCACCTTCTTAGTGATGGCCGTACTGAGCTCCATCGGATTGTTAGTGGGCGGCATAGGAGTTATGAATATCATGCTGGTGTCGGTGACGGAACGTACGCAGGAGATCGGCGTACGCAAGGCCATCGGCGCCCGGCGGCGCGACATCATCCTGCAATTCCTACTGGAAGCTTCGGTGCTGACCAGCCTGGGCGGGATCGCCGGCATCCTCTTCGGCTGGATGATTTCGTTGATCAGCCGCATGGTATTCAAGTCTCTGCCGGCGGAGGTGCCTATGTGGGCGGCGGTGCTGGGCATCGTCGTCTCGGTGAGCGTGGGGCTGTTCTTCGGTATCTGGCCCGCGTACAAGGCGGCGCAACTCGACCCGGTGGAGGCGCTCCGCTACGAGTAATAAGTTAGATGGAAAAGTCGCGCTGGTGACGGGAGGCAGCGGGGGCATTGGGCGGGCGATCGTCGAGTTACTGGCCCGCGAACAGGCCCAAGTCGCTTCTACCTGGCTCCATTCCGAAGGGCCTGCGGACCTTCCTCATCGGGCGATTCGCGCAGACGTATCTAACGCCGCGGAGGTCAACCGTCTTTTCAAGACGATCGAAGCGGAATACGGCAGGCTGGATATCCTGGTCAACAACGCCGGCATCAACCGCGACGCGAAGCTGGCCGACTTGACCGAGGCCATGTTCGACGAAGTGCTGGCGACGAATCTGAAAGGTCCGTTCCTGTGTTCGAAGCTGGCCGCGCCCCTCATGTCGCGCAACGGCGCCGGTTCGATCGTCAATATCGCTTCGGAATCAGCGCTGAGAGGGCGCGTGGGCGGTGCGAATTATACGGCCGCCAAGGCAGGTCTTATCGCGCTGACTAAGTCGTTGGCACGCGAGTTAGCCCCCGCGATCCGAGTGAACTGCTTGGCGCTCGGGCTGGTGCGCACCGATGAAGTAGTCGCGCCGCTAAAACTGGACCAGGAAGCCAAACTGAACAAGGCGATCGAGGAAATCCCTCTGCACAGGTTAGGCACCCCGGAAGAAGTCGCAAAGGCCGTTCTCTTCTTAGCGTCAGACGACTCCAGTTACGTGACCGGACAGGTGCTGGCAGTAGGCGGCGGCAGATGGATGTGATGAATCGCCCAATGCCATAGTACCGTCTCCCGATTTTTCCATCACGTCCCGTCGTAGAATCTCCGTGGAGGAAGCCACCATGAAGACTCTCCTTCTAGTCACCTTGAGCATTGCGCTGCTCTCCATTCCCGGATCGGCGGCGCCGTGCATAACTACAACTCTGGCAAATTACATCGCGCTGGGATCAGCCGGATGTGCGCTAGGCAACCTGCAGCTCGGCGATTTTGCCTATAAAGCTAACGCCGACGGAGGAGCGGCGGAGATCACCGCGGACCAGATCACCGTAACCCCACTGCTGGTGCCCACGGGCACCTTTGGTTTCGAGTTCACCGCCCCATGGAGTGTGCAAACCGGCCAGGGCCAGCTTTCCGCCATTACTTACCGCCTGCTCTCTTCGACCACGTCCGTCTAGATTCAGCAGGTCCGCCTCGATGGCAGCGGCTTTCAGGCAGGTATGTTCGGCAATGTGATCGTGAACGAAACGCTGCCTACCCCCGCCACAGCCCTCGACCTCCAGGTCTATCTGAAATGCACGGAAGTCTGCCGTTCCGACATGTCCGACCTGGTCAGCCTAACTCCGCCAGCTTCCGAGCTCATAGTAACGGATCGAGTGACATTACAGTCGAAGCTGGGCGCGGCCGCATTGACCGGATTCGCCGATTGGTTCGTAGTCTGCCTGGCCTGCGTGTAGCTCTACACTCTCCGCCGCGTGATATGAACTCCGCACCAGCGGACCGGACTCCACGTGCGCAAAGCCTATCGCCTGACCCGCGAGACGCAAGTCGTCGAATTCGGCCGGCGGCACGTAGCGCACGATAGGCAGATGCTTCGGGGATTGCCGACGGGTCCTAGTACTTCTGAGAAACGGTTTTCTAATGGCAACCAGGGAATAGCTTGACAACCCACCTCCGACGCGTATAATGAACTAACCAGCACGGCAAGGGACCGTGCAGGTTTTATCGCGAGAAGGCAACCTGTGGAGGGGTCGATGTTCCCTGAGCGGCGTTACACCTCGCCCACGGTGTGCTCTTCGTGCTGTCCGCAGCCGTGTGCACGCTGGCAATCATCAGGCACGTCGGCGCACGAACATGTCCGAGCAGTTACCCTCCGAAAACCAATGGGGTTGCAACCATGAGAACACCTAATACAGTCCTCAGCCGCATCCGGATGACCGTTGTACTCATACTATGTGCGGCATCCGTCGGCTTAAGCCCAGCAAGAGCCCAGGCCACCTTTCGAGTACTAACTTACATGTACCAATACGACCAACCTGACGGGATACTCGAAGGCTCTCCGGGCGTTTTCTACTCGGAGTCAGGTGCAGCCGCGCCAGTCGCCCTTACAATTACACCTCAGGGGACAAAAACGGTCCTCGCTAAGATTCCCCCCGGGCACATTATTCCGAGCGCTCTCGTAAGTGGGGCGAATAGCCGCTTCTATTCGGCTGTGACGTACCAGCTAAACCCCGCGCGAGTCTTTTCGGTTGCTCAGACACCTGGAGGCCCGGAGTACTACTCTGCACGGAGCTTTGATCCGGTTTTGACTCAGAACCTTCCGGACGCTACACTACTTGGCATAGCCGTGGACGCGTCGCACCTTCAATATTTGGTCACAGTCGCCCTAAACGGCGCAATCACTCCGGTCTACCAATTTCCGTCCACCGACCTTCCGCAATCCGCCGTCTACGCGTACGACGGCAACTACTACGGGGTATCGCTCATATCCACGGCCTCGTCCGGCTACGTCTTCCGAGTGACCCCGTCCGGCTCCCTGACCAAGATTTATAACTTTCCCACCAATACGTTTACCGAGCTTGTTGCCCAAAGCTTGCTTCAGGCGAGCGACGGCAACCTTTATGGCGCGACCGCAACCGGTGGCGCCAACGGTACCGGAACGATCTACAAGCTAACGCTGGACGGCCAGTACACCCTCCTGTACACCTTTCCAAAGAACAATAACTCGAATCCAGCCGCGTTGATTGAGGGCAGCGACGGAAACCTGTACGGCGCTACGGCCGGAAATCCAGGCGCCGGCGGCTACAGCCAGCTATTTCGAATCACTAAGACCGGTGCCTACACACTGCTCTTTGCCATGAAGAATCTCGCCACGGAAGGCGCGTGCCAGTGCCAGCTGGTGCAGGGCAGCGATGGCATTATCTACGGGGTCGCTCCGTATGGTGGAGTCGTCGGCTCTGGGCTATACTTCGCGCTAGATGCCGGCTTACCCAAGCCGGCGCCTGCGCCGCTACGCTTCAATCCTCAATCCGGAGCCGCCGGAACCAAAGTCCTTATCTGGGGCAATAACTTACTTTCAGCGTCGGTCCAGTTCAACGGAGTCGCCGCCACTGACGTGAGCAACAGCGGGTCGAACTACGTCTGGGCCACGGTACCCGCCGGAGCCACTACGGGACCAATCACCATCACCACGCCTGGTGGGACAACCACGACTCAAGGTAGTTTCTCGGTGCAGTGACTCCGGCGGCCCTAACGTCCAGTTAGCTCGGGCGAAGCGGCGGCCGCCGCGTGATACGAACTCCGCACCAGCGGACCGGACTCCACGTGCGCAAAGCCCATCTCCTGACCCGCGCGGCGCAGATCGTCAAATTCGGCCGGCCGCACGTAGCGCACGATGGGCAGATGCTTCGGGGATGGCCGCAGATACTGCCCCAGCGTCAGGATATCGACGCGGTGCGCGCGCAGATCGCGCATGACGGCCAGCACTTCGTCGATGGTTTCGCCCAGCCCCAGCATCAATCCAGATTTAACCGGCGTGAGGGGCGACACGCTTTTGGCGTAGGCCAGCATGTCGAGCGAGCGCTCATAGCGCGCGCCCAAACGCACCTGCCGGTAGAGGCGCGGCACCGTTTCGGTGTTGTGGTTCAGCACGTCGGGCGCGGCGGCCATCACGATATCCATGGCTTCGTGGCTGCCCTGGAAATCCGGCACCAACACCTCCACGCCGCAGCCCGGGATGCGCTCGCGTATGGCGCGAATGGTGAGGGCGAACAGTTCGGCGCCGCCATCCCGGCGATCGTCGCGGTTGACGCTGGTGATGACCGCGAAGCGCAGCCCCATGGCGGCCACGGCCTCGGCGACGCGGCGCGGCTCGTCGTAATCCACCTCAAGCGGCGCGCCTTTCTGCACGGCGCAGAAACCGCAGCGCCGCGTACACACGTTGCCGAGGATCATGAAGGTGGCGGTGCGATGGTTCCAGCATTCGCCCACGTTGGGGCACGCCGCGCTTTCACAGACCGTGTGCAGACCGAGTCCGTCGATGAGGCTCTTGAGTTCTCGATAATTCTGGCCGACAGGCGCGGGAGCGCGCAGCCACGCGGGGCGCGGCGGCGATGTGGGCGTGATGGAGACGAGGGTTGCGCTCATGACAGTTTGGCGAACCGCTCGATGAGGCTTTCGATATCGCGATAATTCTGGACGGTCGGTTTACCGCTAACGCGGTTGGCAGGCGAAAGCGCCTGCCCCACCACGGCGTAACAGCATGCGACGGTAGCGCTCATGACAGTTTGGCGAGCCGCTCCTGAAGCCCGGCGATCAACGATTGGTCCTTCATCGACGCGATGTTGATGCGCACATTCGCCAGCGCGCCTTCGATGCCCGCCTGCGCCAGTCCCTGCGCGGTTTCGATGTCCGATCCGAATTTTGCCGGCGCCGTGGCCGCCAGCGCACGCAGCCGCTCCCTCAACGCAGTGGCGCGCTCGGCCACTTCGAGCGGCACTGCGGCAGCTTCGTGCAACGCCTGTTCGACGAACGGTGCGCGCTCGTCCTTGGGCCTTTTGTAGGCCGCCCGCACCCCTTCGTACGACGCGGCGTCGCGCTTCACGGCTGCAGCGAAGAATTGGCGATCAGCCTCGAAGGCTTCCGCAGGCAGCTTGGCCAACCCCGAAACCATCGCCCCGAGTGCGGCAGCCATGGCCGCAGCCGCAGCCGCTGCGCTGCCTCCTCCAGGTGTCGCGGTGGGCGCGGCTAGCTCATCCAGAAACTCGTTCAATCCATCCACTGTAGCGGCCTCGGCGAGACGGTTCTCTAATACCAGACTAGGATGGAAGTTCTCCACCTGCAAATACCATTCGGCGGTCATTTCGAGCGCGCGTTTGGGGATCAACCCCACAATCTCACTTCCCACGATCGACGCGCCGTAGCGCGCCGCCTCCGCGCGCACGGCTTCGAAGACGCGATGTATGGGGGTCTGCTCGAAATCCGTGAGATTCATGGACACCTGCGCCAGGTTGCGCGACGCCAGCGGCACGCCCATCGACTTCACATAGCGGAAACCGCCGGATGAAAACCGTATCGCCTTGGCGATGCGTTTGGCGATCTCCACGTCGGCGGTGTTCAAGTTGATGTTGTAAGCGATCAGGAACTTGCGCGCGCCGACGACCGTGGCGCCAGCGCTGGGGTGCAGCTCCGCTTCTCCGAAATCGGGCCGGCGATCGGGATTCGTGCGCACTTCGTCGCGCAAGCCCTCGAACTGGCCGCGCCGGATGTTCTCCAGGTTGAGGCGGTCGGGCCGGCGGGCCGCGGCTTCGTAAAGGTAAACCGGAACTTGCAGGCGCTCCCAGAGCCGCTGCGCAAGCTCGTTGGCGAGGCGCACGCAATCATCCAGCGTGACGCCTTCGACCGGCACGAACGGCACCACGTCCGCCGCGCCGATGCGTGGATGCACGCCCGTGTGCTGGCGTAGATCGATCAGGCCGATGGCGCGCTCGACGCCGCGGAACGCCGCTTCGACCACGGCTGTGGCCGGGCCGGCGAAGGTGATCACCGAGCGGTTGTGGTCGGCATCCAGCTCGCGGTCCAGGATCGCGATGCCGCGCACGGATCGGATGGCTTCGATGATGGCGTCTACTTTGGATGCATCGCGGCCTTCGGAGAAATTCGGTACGCACTCGACAATGGTTGTTGACACGGAAGAATCACTCCTCGTTTTATGGTTGCACGCACGTTATTCGTGCCGAAGTAATACGGTAGTTCGCGGTAGTCGTTGACGTTGAGGATCAGCAGATCGGCTTGTTTGCCGGATTCGAGCGAGCCTATACGATCGGCGAGGCGTAGGGCGTGCGCGCCGTTGATCGTCGCAGCGGCTATCGCTTCCGCGGGCGACATGCGCATCTGGCTGCAGGCGAGCGAGAGCACCATCTGCATGCTGTATGTCGGACTGGTGCCGGGATTGAAATCCGTGGCCAGCGCTACCGCGCCGCCAGCTTCGATCAGCGCGCGGGAGGGCGGATATGCGCGCAGGCCCAGGTGAAACACGGATCCCGGCAGCAGGGTCGCGACCGTGTTCGATTGCGCCAGCGCGCGGATATCTTCCTCGCCCGCCTGTTCGAGGTGGTCGGCGCTGGCCGCCTCCATCTCCACCGCCAGCCGCGCCGCGCCGGTACGCGAGAACTGCTCCGCGTGGATCTTCAGGCCGAAGCCCATGCGGCTCGCGTGCTCCAGGTAGCGCCGCGACTGGTCGAGCGTAAAAGCGCCACTGTCGCAGTAGACGTCCACGAAGCGTGCCAGCTTACGCTGCCGGATCTTGGGCATCACTTCGGCGGCCATCCAATCGACGTAGGCGTCGTTGTCGCCCCGGTATTCGGGAGGTGGCACGTGCGCGCCCAAATACGTCGGCACGATCTCCAGCGGATTGCCGTTGAGCTTGACCAGCACGCGTAGCGTTTTGATCTCACCGGCTTCATCCAGACCGTAGCCGGACTTGGCCTCCAGCGTGGTTGTACCGTGGCGGGCCATGGCCAGCAGGAACGCGCGGGCCTGCGTTTCGAGCTGCGCGGCCGGCATCGAACGGACCGCTTGCACGCTGGAAAGAATGCCGCCGCCGGCCGCCGCGATTTCCGCGTAGCTGGCCCCGGCGAGCCGCATTTCGTAATCCACCAGCCGCGGCCGGCCGAAGATCAGGTGCGTGTGACTGTCCACGAAACCCGGCATGACCACGCGGCCGGCCGCATCGATCTCGCGTGCGCGGCCCGCTTCCGGCAGCTTCTCGACGCGGTGCGCGGGTCCGGCGTCTACGATGACGCTATCCTTGATCAACACGGCGCCGTTGGGGACGATGCCGAGATCGCGCAGCGCTTCTCCGCGCCGCGGCCCGCTATCGCCGCGCAGCGTCAGTAACTGGCGCGCACCCCTGACTAGCGTGATCATGCGGCGTTACTCAAGACTCCGCATAGGCGCCCGCAGCCCGGCGCGATCGGCGAATTCGATGGCTTCTTTGTATCCGGCGTCCACGTGCCGCAGGACGCCGATGCCGGGATCGCAGGTCATGACGCGTTCCAGGCAGCGCGCCGATTGCTCCGTGCCATCGGCCACGGTCACCTGACCGGCATGTTGCGAGTATCCAATGCCCACGCCGCCGCCATTGTGCACGGAAACCCAGCTTGCGCCGGAGGCTGTGTTGAGCAGCGCGTTCAGAATGGGCCAGTCCGCTACGGCGTCGCTGCCATCCAGCATGTCTTCGGTCTCGCGATAAGGGGAGGCTACCGAGCCGCAATCCAGGTGGTCGCGGCCGATCACGATGGGCGCTTGCAGCTTGCCGGTGGCCACCATGTGGTTCATCTCCAGCGCGACCGCGGCGCGCTCGCCGTAACCCAGCCAACAAATGCGCGCCGGCAGGCCCTGGAAATGTACCTTCTGCTGCGCGAGCGAAATCCAGCGGGTCAAGGCGGGGTTGGAGGGGAACAGGCGGCAGATGAGCTTGTCGGTGACCGCGATGTCCGACGGCTCACCCGAAAGCGCCACCCAGCGGAACGGCCCGCGCCCTTCACAGAACAGCGGCCGTATGTACTCGGGAACGAAGCCGGGAATGCGGAAAGCGTCAGTGACACCGCGGTCCGCCGCGAAGCGCCGTATGTTGTTTCCGTAATCGAAAGCCACCGCGCCCATGCGCTGCAGGTCGAGCATGGCGCGCACATGCACGGCGATGGAATCGAGCGACGCGTTCAGATAGCCCTGCGGGTCGCGGGCACGGAATTCGGCGGCCTGCGCGACGTCGTAACCCGCGGGTATGTAGCCGTTGAGGGGATCGTGCGCGCTGGTCTGGTCGGTGACCACATCGGGGACCACGCCGCGGCGCACCAGCTCGGGCAGCAGCTCGGCGCAATTGGCGGCCAGTCCCACGGACTTGGGTTGACCGGCTGCCATGGCCTCGCGCAGAATGGCGAGCGCTTCGTCGAGCGAGTCTGTCATCACGTCGCAGTAGCCTGTGTCGATGCGCTTGCGAATGCGCGCGGGATCCACCTCGACGCCCAGGAACGCCGCGCCATTCATGGTGGCCGCCAGGGGCTGGGCTCCGCCCATACCGCCCAAGCCGCCAGTGACCACCAACCGGCCAGCGAGCGATCCGCCGAAATGCTTGCGGGCGGCGGCGGCGAACGTTTCATAAGTTCCCTGCAGGATGCCTTGCGTGCCGATATAGATCCAGCTTCCGGCGGTCATCTGGCCATACATCGTGAGACCGAGTTTCTCGAGCGCGCGGAACTGCTCCCAATTCGACCAATGGCCGACGAGGTTGGCGTTGGCGATCAGCACGCGGGGCGCTTCCTCGTGCGTGCGGAACACGCCGACGGGCCGGCCGGATTGCACTAACAGCGTTTCATCGCCGGCCAGATTTTCGAGCTCGCGCACGATGGCGTGGAAGGAGGGCCAATCGCGCGCGGCTTTGCCGGCTCCGCCATAAACCACCAAGTCGGCCGGACGCTCGGCGACATCCGGATCGAGGTTGTTCATGAGCATGCGCATGGCGGCTTCCTGTTTCCACCCATGGCAGCGAAGGGAGGTGCCGCGTGGGGCGCGGATGACGGGGGCCATGCGCTTATGGTAACGCGGGGCAGCTCGGCTTCGCCTCGCCGTGGATGGTGGTTAGCGGCTGGTGGCTGGTGGTGGTGTTCTTTTGAACGATTAAAGCCCTTAGGTGGAAGGACTCGCTCAGGCCCGGTCGCGCCGAGGGAACGCGAGATAAAGCAGGCTCCACTTGTCAGTTCGCTCGCCGAGCGGTCTATCCCAAATGTGATTGTGGACTCATCTGAGGACTTTGCCCTGCTGCAGACGGCGACCAGCCGGCCAGTATGGGCTAGTGCCAGTTGCCCGGGCCTGGGCGCGCCAGTCGTGAGGCGGTCAGCGGCGGTAGACTGTAGAAGTGCCCGCCGTCCTTAGAGTGCGTGGGTATCGGTTCTTCTGCTTCAGTATGGAAGGCGGGAACCGCCGCACATCCACGTGGCTCACGCCGGGCGTTACGCGAAGTTCTGGCTCGAACCAGTGTCGGTAGCCGATGTGCGGGGTTTTCGGTCGCACGAGATGACTGAGATCCGGCAAATCGCGATGGAGAACGCAGGCTTAGCTGAAACGCTTGCCGTCGATGTTTCGTGCTCGTCCGATGCGCTGTGCGTCACGCTCTCCGACGGACGCGTGGTTTCGGTGCCTCTGGTGTGGTTTCCTCGGCTGGCTGGCGCGTCAAAGCGGGAACGATCCGAATGGGAGTTAATCGGTGGGGGCATCGGCGTTCATTGGGAAGCGATCGATGAGGACATCTCCGTGGCCAGCCTGCTGCGGCCCGAGAACTTCACGAGGCTGCCCGACAAGGCTGGCCGGCAGGCGGGGAGAAAGAAGCCCCGCGGCTGATTAAGTGCTTCTGAGCCAATCAAGATAGCGTCGGGAAATTTACCGAGGTTGTGATCAAGTGCCGACAGGTCGCCGGTTTGCGCCCGCCCTCAAAATCGCAGAGTCGCCTTCATCCGCATGGGATCCAGCAGCAGATCGATCGCGTTCGCCGCGCCCACAATAAAGAGATGCGCGTTCAGCAGCGCATCGATCGCGCAGCCCTCACCGTTATCCACGGCGACCGCCAGACCTCCTCCTTCCTTGACCGCCTTCAGCATAAGCCGGTCGTTATTCCCGTTGCCAAACGCGGCGACGTGCGCCAAACGGAACCTGGCTACATACGCTTCCTTCTCCGCATCGTGCCTGGCGGTCTTCATAAGGTACGGCTTGGCGATATCGCGGAACTCCTTTTCGGCGGTGCCGAAAGTATCGGCTGTCACGATGTGCAGGTCCACGCGCTCCGCCAGGGCCCGGAGCCGCTTCTTCACCGCGGGCCGGATCGCTCCGCCGCAAGCGTGTGTGCCGGTGTAATCGGAGACGACTGTCTCAATGTGGCGCGGGCCGAAACCGGGAATGTCGATCGTGATGCCGGGCTTCTCCATAGTTTTCTCCGCTGCTATCGGCGTAAAATGACACATAGCATGAAACTCGCATTTATCGGCACTGGAAATATGGGGTCGGCCATGGCGCGCAACCTGCTGCGTGCCGGCCACCAACTGACGGTTCACAATCGAACGCGCGCGCATGCCGAGCCGCTGCGGCACGACGGTGCGGCGCTGGCGGACTCGGTGGGCGATGCCGCGCGCGACGCGGAGGCGGTGATTACGATGCTCGCCGACGACCACGCGGTGGAGCAAGCTGCGCTCGGCGTGGCGGAGACTCTGGCCGGCGGCGCAATTCACGTGGGGATGAGCACCGTGAGCGTGGCGCTATCCAAGCGGCTCGCGGAACTGCACTCCGCGCGCGGTCAGGTTTATATCGCAGCGCCGGTATTCGGCCGTCCGGAGGCGGCCGCAGCCGCGAAACTCTGGATCGTGGCCGCCGGCGCCGCGGACCAGATCGAGCGCTGCCGGCCCATTTTCGACACGCTGGGCCGCGGCTTGTCGGTAGTGGGCCCGGACCCGTGGCTGGCCAATGTGGTCAAGGTCTCCGGCAATTTTCTGATCGCCGCGGCGCTGGAATCGCTGGGCGAGGCATTCGCCCTGGTGCGGAAGTCAGGCGTGGATGCCGGCCAGTTTCTGGAGATCGTCAACAGCGCGCTGTTCAATTCGCCGCTCTATGCGGGCTACGGCGGCGCGGTGGCCAAGGAGAAATTTGAGCCAGCCGGGTTCAAGCTGCGGCTGGGGTTCAAGGACTTGCGCCTGGCGCAGGAGGCAGCCGAGTCGGCCGCCGTGCCGATGCCGCTGGCCGGTGTGCTGCGCGACCGGTTTTTGGCTGCGCTCGCGCGCGGGGAAGGGGATTTGGATTGGGCGGCGGTGGCGCGGATTGCGGCGGTGCAGGCGGGGTTGTGATGGGGAAAGCGAGTTAATTGATGCAACGGAAAGACCGCCAAGATGAGCATAACGATGATATCCACGTGAGCGAACTCGAGAGGACTGGGATTTGAGGTTGAGGGAAATGGGCCACTACGAAGAACATGTTAAAGACCGGACAGCGGAACAAATCCTGGAAACTGTTGGCGGCGGAATAGGGCAAAAATCCAATTTCCCAGCTAACACCACACTACCTGAAACTGGCCCGTCGAAAGTGGCGTTATACTCGCTTACGGGGTACGCTAACTCGCCATTTCACGCTGAACCAGCACATGACCAGCAAAACGGAGCATATCGCGCTTCTTTTCTGAGAAGGTGGGGATTTGAGGCGAGGTTGGCACCACTAGACTCCCATCCTTCACCGCACAAGAGCAACGTGTCCGCACCTGAAGTATCGCCGCATCGCAGTTTGTGAGACGAGCCGAGTGCCTTACTCCTCAGGGACTTCTATGATTTCCGGCTCCTTTGCATTCTTTCCCGGCTGCGGAAAATTAATCAGGAGGCCCCGCTTGACATTCAGAAGCTTCATATAATTTCTGACCTGCTGCTTTTCGGACGGCCCCAACTTGCCAGCGACGGCCTTTAGCTCAACAACAATTGTGTCGTCTCCCGACCCCACTACTAAATCGGGACAACTGTAGCCAACATAATGCTCTCTATACGTCAACTCCAAAACTTTCTGGCTCTCGTATTTGAGCCCTTTCACCCGGAGACCGACCTGCATGGCGTTGTCGTATACGCTCTCGGAATGTCCAGAGCCCAGGGTCTGGTATACGTCTAGGGCGATCTCCCGGACGGCGGTGTCGGTTTCGTTCCCCATGAATTAATCGCGGAACAGCGCGCGAAAACCTTCTTGCTCGAAGTGCCGGTCGTTGGTGAGCACCTCGGTCAGCCCTTCCTTGCGCATCGTCTGCATCGAAATACAATCTGTCAGGCTATAACCCTTATCGGGCCGGGCGCGATAGAGCTGCAGGCCAGCAAGAAATGATCCCCGGCTTTGCGGGATCACGCGAATGACGGAACTCGCCAAGATGCCCCCCACGCTATCGGCTGCCTCGCGGCGGACGGGGTCGGGTGCCGCCGAAAAAAACCTGAGGTATTCCGTCAACACTTCATCGGTGGTGACAATACCCGACGACGCCCGCTCTGATGTGAGAGTCAGCGCCCGCTGGTGCGCGCTGTCGGCAAAATCCGCCAGCGCAACCCAGTAGAACGTGTCGGCGAATAGCGCGGTCATACCTCTCTTTTAGGCCAGCCATAGATGTAGTGATCGTGCTGGCTCGCGCCATCCTCAGGCATGGTCGCCATGATTTCGGGCGGCACGTTGCGCATGCTGGCGAGAATTATGTCCGCCGCCGTTTGTAGCGGACGCGCGGCGGCCGGTTCAGCAGCGACCGGTTCTGTGGCAGCCAACTTGTTGAGCCATGCCTCAAGGGAAAGACCCTCAGCCGCTGCTTTCGCTTTCAGCGCCGCCGCCTGTTCATCGGGAAGCTCGATCACCGTCATAAGGAATCCCCCCGCTTTTCATTTTATCAAGCCTGATCTTACGCCGGTTGAAGGTTACGACGCGGACGCGGCTCGTGACTGCTTGCGTCTTAATAGTCGCCGGTAGGGCGGCATCCACTTTTCCGAAGCGTCCAGGGAAAACTCCGCACTCGTGCTGCTGGCGGATCACCGCGGCGGGGAGCCGATCAGCTTCTTTATGGTCTCCATCGGAATGAACATCCGTAGTCCCGGCGCCAACTGCAGAAATCCGTATCGCCGGTAAAACTTCACGGCGTTTTCCCTCGCGTCGCCGACAACGGCGAACGAAGCCACCTGGCTGGAATGAAGGTAGCTGCGCTCCAGTCCATCCATCAGCAAAATTTCACCGAGGCGTCGGCCCTGATACTTCAGGTCCACAGCGAGCCTTCCCATTAGCGTGGCGGGGATGAGCGTGTACTTGGGCAACTTCAGTTTCTTAACGATCTCTTCCGGCAGGGCGCCCCGCTCCATGCTGTGAGCGGAAAGCGTGTAATAGCCGAGGACCGCCGGGCCGTACGCCATCACAAAAGCAGCGGTGACCCTTGCCTCGACTTCTTTCCTGATGCGCTCGTGAAAATAGCGGTCCAGCGCCTCGTTGCCGCACCGGAAGCTTGGCCGGTCGTGCTGCGGGCCGAAGGGTTCGATTGGAAAGTTGCGCAACGACCTTACCGGCGAGTGGATGCTTTGTGTTTCCGGAACCGTTTGTAGGCTTCCCGCAGTTTTTGGTTCGGCGCCGGCGGGTTCGTCAACGCGTCGACGAAAACCTTCTGCTGTTCCTGAGTTAGCTTCCAGACGGCGTGATCCGCAATGGCTTGCTTTGCCGCGTCCTGCAAGACGCCGACCACAAAATCGGTTACGGTCCGGCCTTGAACACACGCGGCGCGCTCGATCAGTTCTTTCTGAGTTTGCGTAACCCGCGCTTCGAGACGTTGATTCCGCTGACGCACTGTTGTGATTGAGGCCATTTTCCAGTGAAACCTGCTTCCGGAACCGTCTACTGTGATTGTACGGCAAATGGCCGGGTTGTGCAAACCAGATGCGCGCGCTACCTGAAAGACGGTGGGCAGATCGAGGCGGCGCAACACCCCGCATCGCGGCGGCGAAACGGGGCACCCCGCCCCCATATATAATCAGACTTCGCAATCTTTTGGAGGAAGACTATGCCCGCCAACGGTCAGGAGCAGAAGATCTGGAACGCCTTGGATGGCTTCCGCATCGAATTGCCTTCCTGGGGATTCGCCAATACCGGCACGCGCTTCGGCAAGTTCCAGCAAGCCGCGGCGGCCACCACCACCGCGGAGAAATTGAGCGATGCCGGGCAGGTGCATCGTTTCACGGGCTGCTGTCCGACCGTGGCGGTGCATGTCCTATGGGATTTTCCGGACGGTAAATTCAGCGCGCCGGAAGTCATGCTGATCGCAGAGCGCTACGGCGTCAAGATCGGTGCCATTAATCCGAATGTCTTCCAGGACCAGATTTACAAGCATGGCTCGCTCGGGAACCCCGACCCGGAGATCCGCCGTACGGCTTTGCAGCACATTCTCGACTGCATCGAAATCGCCACCGCCACCGGCAGCCGTGACATTTCGTTGTGGTTCGCGGACGGCTCCAGCTATCCCGGCACGGCGAACATACGGCAGCGCCGCCGCTGGTTCGAAGAAGGCCTGATCGAAGCCCACCGCAATCTGGAGCCCAACCAGCGTATGCTGGTCGAGTACAAGCCGTTCGAGCCAGCTTTCTATCATACCGATATCGCGGATTGGGGCATGTCGCTGCTGATGTCGCGCAACGCGGGACCGCAGGCCAAGGTGCTGGTGGATACAGGCCATCACTATCAGGCGCAGAACATCGAACAGATCGTAGCCTGGCTGCTGTCCGAACACATGCTGGGCGGTTTCCATTTCAACGACCGCCGCTACGCCGACGACGACCTGACGCTGGGGTGCATCGACCCTTATCAGATTTTCCGCATCTTCCACGAGATTGCGCTGTTCGAATGGGAAACCGGCCAGCGCGCCGAGATCGCTTACATGGTGGATCAGAGCCACAACCTGAAAGACAAGATCGAGGAGATGATCCAGACCGCCATGACGGCGCAGGAACTCTACACCAAGGCAGCTCTGGTGGATCACGAAGCGCTGGCGCGCTATCAGAGCAAGTCCGCGCTGGTGGATGCCGAGGAGTGCCTGAAGGAAGCTTTCGCCACGGACGTACGCCCGGCCATACGCGAATGGCGCAAGGCCAACGGCATCCCGGTGGAACCGCTGAAGGCCTTCCGCGAGAGCGGTTACCTGGAGCGGGCCGCGAAAGAGAGAGGCGAAAAGAACGCGGCCGCAGTCAGCAGCTATGCGTAAGAATTCAGCCGCAGATGCACGCAGATGCACGCGGATGAAACCGTTCTTATCTGTGTGCATCTGTGTGCATCTGTGGCTAAGTTTTTCTTCTTTAAGCGCGGCTAACCCCGATCTGTTGACGCGTCCCTGGAACGCCTGCTGGATCTCGGTTCCCGATACTTCGCCGTTCGACTATGGCGTTTATCATTTCCGGCGCGTGTTTGAGCTGGCTGCGGCGCCCTCCACGTTTCCGATCCATGTCACTGCCGACAATCGCTACAAGCTGTATGTCAACGGCGAGTTGGTGAGTCTGGGTCCGGCCCGCGGCGATCTGCAGCACTGGCGCTATGAATCGCTGGATATCGCCCGCCATCTCAAGCCAGGCAAGAACGTGCTGGCAGCGGTGGTTTGGAATTTCGGCGAACTGGCACCCGAAGCGCAGATCACCAACCGCACCGGCCTGCTGGTACACGGCGATGGACCGGCCGGCATCGTGGATACCGGCTGTTTTCCGGATTTTCCTGCTCCACCGGTCAATCAATGGAAAGGCATTCGCGATCCGGCCTATTCGCCCGCGCCGCGCGACCGCGAGATGTTCCGTTTCTACTACGTCACCGGTCCCGGCGAACTCATCGACGCCAAGCTCTATCCCTGGGGTTGGGAACAGCCGGGGTTCGACGACTCCGCCTGGCCCCGCGGCACCGTGATCAGTCCAGGATCGCCGCGCGATGCGCAGGATGGTCCCAATCGCTGGATGCTGGTGCCGCGTTCCATCCCGCCGATGGAATTGACGCCGCAGCCCCTCACCGTCTTGCGTTCGCGAGTAGACTGGCGACAGGTTGTTTTAGCCCCGGGCGCCGATACCCACGAGATTCCGCCGCACATCAAGGCCACGCTGCTCTTCGATCAGACCTTCTTGACCACCGGTTACCCGCAACTGACTGTCAGCGGCGGCGAGGGCGCACGGATCGACGTGGGATATGCCGAATCCCTATGGCTCCTGGACGCGCGTGGCCCCGTCAACAAGGGCAACCGCAACGAAATCGCCTACAAGCAATTCATCGGCGCGCACGACACGTTCATCTCCGACGGCGGCCAGCACCGGCACTTCGAGCCGCTCTGGTGGCGCACCTGGCGCTATCTGCAGCTAACCATTGAAACGCAGGATCAGCCGCTCACCATCGACGATCTCAGCGGGATCTACACCGGCTATCCGTTCGAACGCAAAGCCCGCTTCGACGCCGGCTCCGCCGAGATCCAGAAGATCCTCGATACAGGCTGGCGCACCGCGCGCCTCTGCGCTAACGAGACCTACATGGATTGCCCGTATTACGAGCAACTGCAGTATGCCGGCGACACGCGTGTGCAGGGTCTCGTGTCGCTCTATATGACCGGCGACGGCCGCCTGTTGCGCAACGCCATCGAGCTATTGAATTCCTCGCGCACCGCTGAAGGCGCCACCTACAGCCGGGCGCCCTCGCGGCTGCAGCAATACATCCCGCCGTTTTCCCTCTGGTGGATCGGCATGCTGCACGATTACTGGATGTATCAGGACGATCCCGCGTTCGTGCGCGGGATGTTGCCCGGCGTGCGCGCAGTCCTTTGGTTCTTTGCCGCGCGCCAGGAGTCCAACGGGTCGCTGGGCCGTCTCCCGTGGTGGAACTTCGTCGACTGGACCAAAGAGTGGGCAAGCGGCGTACCGCCCGCTCTCAACGGTGGCAATTCCGCGCCGCTCGATCTGCAATTGCTGCTGGCCTATCAGTGGGCCGCGGAGATGGAATCCGCCTTGGGGAACAAAGCGCTCGCGGAAGAAGATCGCCAGGCCGCCGCCCGATTGCGCGATTCCGCGCGCCGTCTTTACTGGGACGCCGGCCGGCTTCTGTTCGCCGACACGCCCGCTGCAGGAACCGCTAACCGCGAATATTCGCAGCAGGCCAACGCGCTGGCGGTGCTGGCCGGCGTCAGCGAGGGCGACGAAGCCCGCGACCTGATCGAGCGCGTCGCCCAGGACCAGAGCCTGGTGCAGTGCTCGATCTACTTCCGCCATTATTTGCATTCCGCCATGAATAAAGCTGGCGCGGGCGATCGATACCTGGACATGCTGGGCCCCTGGCGCACCATGCTCGACCTCGGCTTGACCACGTGGGCCGAAACCGCCGAGCCCACGCGTTCCGATTGCCACGCCTGGGGCGCCAGCCCCAATTTCGAACTCTTCCGTACGGTGCTGGGCATCGATTCCTCCGCGCCCGGCTTCGCGCGCGTCGTGATTCGCCCATACCTCGGCAAGCTGACACACGTATCCGGCGCGATCCCGCATCCCAAGGGCGAAGTTGCGGTGAGCCTCGCGCTCGATAACGGTAAACTGGAAGCCGGTGTAACTCTGCCCGCCGGCGTAGAGGGCCAGTTCATGTGGCAGGGCCAGACCCGGGATCTACATCCTGGAGAAAATCACTTCACGATATGAACCTTGTGGTAGGAGCTACCGGCTTGCTGGGCGGCGAAATCTGCCGTCGGCTGGCCACCAATCAAAAGCCGGTGCGCGCGCTGGTGCGGCCGCTAGCGGATGCTTCCCGGCTGGACGAGCTGCGGAAAGCGGGCGCCGAACTGGCAGCCGGCGACTTGAAGGATCCCGCTTCGCTCCAGGCTGCTTGCAAAGGCGCGGATGTGGTCTTCTCGACGGCTTCGTCAGTGTTCTCGCGGCAGCCCGGCGATTCCATCGATGCGGTCGACCGCCTGGGCCAACTGTCGCTCGTGGCAGCCGCGAAATCCGCCGGCGTGAGACATTTTGTGTTCGTTTCGTTTTCGCCGATGGCCGAGGATTTCGCCTTGCAGCGCGCCAAGCGCGAAGTGGAGCAGGCGGTCATCGCCAGCGGCATGACTTACACAATTCTGCGGCCCACGTTTTTCATGGAAATCTGGCTGAGCCCGGCGGTGGGCTTCGACGTGGCCGGACGCCATGCGCGCATCTACGGATCGGGCGAGAACGCCATCAGTTGGATTTCCTTCGCGAACGTGGCGGATTTTGCCATGCGATCGCCTGCCAGCCCGGCCGCGCACAATGCCATCCTGCCGCTGGGAGGTCCGGAAGCGCTCAGCCCGTTGGAGGTCGTGCGCATCTTCGAGGAACTGGCGGGCGCGCCGTTCACCATCGAATACATGCTGGAATCCGTCCTGCGCGCCGGTAAGGACGCCGCCCGCAGAGCACTGGACGAAGCCCTCGCGGCGCTTTCGCTCAGTTATGCGCGCGGCGACGTCATCGACATGCGCTACACCCTGGAGGCCATGCCGGTGCGGCTGGCGAGTGTCCGGGAGTATGCCAAGTGGTTGTTGAGCGAGGGGCGGGCGGAAGGGACTGAAGCGTAGCGCCGGGCCAGAACCAAGCTACGTTGGCTGAACCTGAAGTTCGCTCCTGGCGTTTCTAGATTTTCCCCAAAGAGTGCCTAAGAAGGTGGGGCAGGCGTTTTCGCCTGCCAACAGCGAACTGAAGTACACCCATGGGCCACCCGCGCTGAGGCGTACGTCACGGTGCGCCCCCTCACCGCCAACGGCTGTTCTGGCGTTCCACCATCCACTGCGGATACAGCGTGACGGGCTGGGTGGTGGCCGAGAGCCGTTCCACCTCCGCGGCGGACAAGCGCACCTCCGCGGCTTTCAAATTGTCTTCCAATTGCTGGATCCGGTTCGCGCCAATGATGACCGCGCTCACGGCAGGCTGCGCCAACAGCCACGCCAGCGCCAGTTGCGGAATCGTGGCGCCCTTCTCCTGCGCCATCGCGTCGAGCGCTTCCACCGCATCGAAGCCGCGCTCCTGATCGATGGGCGGAAATTCGAAACTGCTTCGGCGCGCGCCAACGGGTCCCGGCTGGCCGCGGCGAAACTTGCCCGTCAAAAACCCGCCTGACAGCGGCGACCACGGCAGCACGCCAAGCCCCTCTTCGCGGCACAGTGGAACCAGCTCGTGTTCCAGATCGCGGCCCACCAGCGAGTAATAAGCCTGCAGCGAGACGAAGCGCTCCCAGCCGCGAGCGTCCGCCAGGCACAGCGCTTTCATCAGGTGGCGCGCGGGCCAGTTGGAAACGCCCAGGTATCGCACTTTGCCTTGGCGCACGAGGTCGTCGAGCGCGCGCAGCGTCTCCTCGACGGGCGTAAGCAGGTCCCACCCATGCACCTGGTATAGGTCGATGTAGTCGGTGGCGAGCCGCCGCAGGCTCGCTTCGCAGCCGGCCATGATGTGCTGGCGCGAAAGGCCGTAGTTGTTGACGTCGCCTTTACGCTCGGCCGCCGCCTGGCTCATGGGCGCGAAGACCTTGGTGGCCACCACCACGGATTCGCGCTTGACGCCGCAATGCTGCAGTGCGCGGCCCAGCGTCTCTTCCGATTCGCCGAACGAGTACACGTCCGCCGTATCGAAGAAATTTATGCCAGCCTCGAGTGCGCGGGCGACCATCTGATTGGCTCCGTCCTGGTCCACCGCGGCAATATGAAAGAAGCGCGAGCCGAACGTCATGGTGCCCAAACACAGTTCCGATACACGCACGCCGCTGGTGCCCAACTGGCGATGGTTCATACGCTAAGATCCTCCATCCCCGTCCATAGTCGCGCATAGCTGCGCGCAGCCATCGTACACTCCATGTTAAAACGATCATAGGAATCCTAATCCATCCCATGCCCGACCTCTTCGCTCCCCTGACCATCCGCGGCGTGAACTTCCGGAATCGCATCGCGGTCTCCCCGATGTGCGAGTACTCGAGCCAGGATGGCTTTGCCAACGACTGGCACCTGGTGCATCTCGGCTGCCGCGCGGTGGGCGGCGCGGGGCTGGTGATGACCGAAGCCGCCGCTATCGAGCCGCGCGGGCGCATTTCGCCAGCCGACCTGGGGCTATGGAAGGACGAGCATGTGGAGATGCTCGCGCGCATCGCGGGCTTCATCCGCGAGCACGGCGCGGTGCCCGGCATCCAGTTGGCGCATGCCGGACGCAAAGCCAGCACGCGGGTCCCTTGGGAAGGCGGCGCTTTGATTCCGGCCTCCGAGGAGGGCGGCTGGCCGCCGGTAGCGCCCAGTCCCGTTCCTTTCCGGATGACGGAGCCCGCGCCCGCGGAACTGAGCAGGCCCGAAATTTACTCCATCATCGAGGCGTTCGCGGCCGCCACAAGCCGGGCCGCCGCCGCGGGATTCCAGGTGGTCGAGATCCACGGTGCGCACGGCTACCTGATCAACGAGTTTCTGTCGCCGCTGGCGAACCGGCGCCAGGACGAGTACGGCGGTGGATTCGACGGCCGCGTACGGTTTGCGCTGGAAGTGGTCGAAGCGGTCCGCGGCGCGTGGCCGGACACCCTGCCTCTTTTCATGCGCATCTCGGCCGTCGACTGGGTTCCAGAAGGCTGGCAGGTGGAGGATTCGACAAAGCTGGCACGGCGCCTCAAGCCGCTCGGTGTGGACTTGTTGGATTGCTCCTCCGGTGGGATGGTCCCGTACGCGAAGGTCCAGCCCGGTCCCGGATACCAGGTGCGTTTCGCCGATCACATACGGCGCGAAACCGATATCCTCACGGGGGCAGTGGGCATGATTACGGACCCCCATCAGGCCGATGGGATCATTCGCAAGGGGCAAGCAGACATGGTGCTGCTGGCGCGCCAGTTCCTGCGAGATGCCTACTGGCCTCTGCACGCCGCGAAGGAACTCGGCGCGCAAGTCGAGGTCCCCAAGCAATACCGGCGTGCCTTCGAGTGAGTCCGCCGCGCCATTCGGTCCGCCGCACTCGGAAAATAGAAAATTTCAATCGCGTCCATAAAATCTTCCGTTTGGGCTCCCTTCCGGCGCCGTTGCACAATAGGGGAAGAACCGTCCGAAACGCATTCCGCCTCGTTGGAGATCACCCTCGGTGAAGTTTTGTCTGTTTGTCTTTAGCTGTGCGCCCGCTGCCGCATTGGCGCAAAGCACCGCCGACCTGCAAGCGAAAGTAAACGCGCTCGAAGCCGCCACACATTCGGCCCAAAGTGCCGGCGACAACGCCTGGATGCTGATGAGCGCGGCGCTGGTGCTGATG
>Ga0181518_10001081_pt1 | contig 28527 bp, 28 predicted proteins | sample PEATcosm2014_Bin_28_FD_119751 | JGI IMG/M metagenome (GOLD analysis project Ga0181518, IMG submission 119751) | Peatland microbial communities from MTU Mesocosm Facility, Houghton, MI, USA - PEATcosm2014_Bin01_60_metaG | ecosystem: Environmental > Terrestrial > Soil > Wetlands > Peat | place...
CGAGCACGATTAAAGTCGGCCGATGGCGGGCGGATGTAAAGACGCAGTGCGATATGGCCCCCTCTTGGAATCAGATGGAACTCTAGGGAGCGCCGCCGCGCGCAATGCGACGCGAGCAAATCCAGCTGAACGGAAATTGCGCCGGTCGCCGACCGCGTTATTACTTACGGCGATCCGCGCCTGACGCTGGAGTGCATGAGGAGGCCGCCGAAACGCACGGCTTCCGCTTGCAAAAATTTGCCGAGCCGATTCGGGTCCATGTGGAAGGTTTCGACGCCCTGCCTGGCGAAGGCATCGCGCACCTGCGGCAGCGCCAAAACTTTGGCGATCTCCTGGCCCAGGCGCTCAACGATCGGGGTCGGCGTGCCGCCCGTTGTCAAGACACAGATCCAGCCGTCGATCTGCAGCTCCGGCATGCCGGCTTCCGCCGCTGTCGGTATTTCGGGAGCGAGCGGCGAACGTTGCGGCGACGTCAGCGCCAACGCCTTGAGCGCCCCGCTTCTGACCTGCGGCAGCAGCGACGGCAACGCGGCTACGGTCAAGTCCACCCGGCCCGCGATCAGATCCGGTATCGCCTGGCCGACGCTGTCATAAGGCACAAAGGTCAGGTCGATGTCGCCGAATTGGGCAATCATTTCCGCCGCAAGATGATTGGGCGTGCCGATCGCCGAGATCGCGATGCTGACCGACTTAGGCTTTTGCCGCGCGATTTCGACCAGGTCGGCGATGTTCCTGGCGGGGAAAGACGGCGACGCGACGAGCAGCATCTTCGAGGCGACCAGCATCGACACCGGCAGGAGACCGATCTCGTAATCGAAGCCGGGATTTGGCAATAGCGTCGGGTTGATGGCCTGGTTGGAACCGGTGACCAAAAGCATATGGCCGTCGGGCTCCGCCCGCGCCACCAGGCCGGCGGCAATATTGCCGCCGGCGCCGGGGCGGTCTTCGACGACGACCGGCACACCGATCGACGCCGACAGGTCATTCGACAATTGGCGCGGCACCAGGTCGATCAAGCCGCCGGCCGCGGCAGACACTTCGAATCTGACCGGCTTGGCCGCCGGCCAGTTCGGCGCGTCGGACGCCGCTTGGGCGGCGCCGAGCGAGATTGCCAATAACAGAGGCACGCCCCAGTGAATCATGGCCCGCTTCCTTGCGCTGGCGCCGCCCGTCACGGCAGCCGCGCAACGCCGACATGCGAATGTTTCCGGTAGTCCGAGTGTATCGACACTCGGAAAACGGGTACAGTGTGTATCTTGGTTGCAAGCTTCGGCAAGCCGCTCATTCACCACAGAGCAATGGGCGACGAGATTCGGTGGCTGGCAACTATGCGGCCTCAGACGGCATAGTTTGCATGTGATGATGGACGTTCATGGACCTGCGGCAGCTTCGTTACTTCGTTGGTATCGTCCAGGCCGGCAGCCTATCGCGCGCCGCGGATCAACTGCACGTCGCGCAGTCCGCGATCAGCCATCATCTCGCCAGCCTGGAATCCGAGTTGGATAGGCAACTGGTCACGCGCGGCCCGAAGGGAATCCTCCTCACCGAAGCGGGCGGCGCGTTGTATCGACACGCCGAGGCAATCCTACGGCAGGTCGAGACTGCCAAGCAGGACGCGCTCAGCGCGCAGAACGTAGCATCGGGACGCGTGTCGATCGGATCTCCGGTCGCGCTGGCGTCGCTGTTGGGCTACGAACTGATGCTGCGGATCCGCAAGTCCTATCCGCAGATTTTGCTGCATCTGACCGATGCCAACAGTGCGCTGTTACGCGAGCGGCTGGTCAACGGCCGTCTCGATATGGCCGTTCTCCTCATCGAGCAACCGGAGCGCGGCCTCGCGGTCGAACCGCTGGTGATCGAGGAACTGTTCTATGCGACGGCCGACTGCGATACTTCGCCAATCTCTCTTGCCGACGCAGCAAAACTTCCGCTGCTGGTGCCCGGTCCCGGCAGCGGCATCCAACGCGCCGCCTATGAAGCATTCAGCAAACAAGGTCTGACCGTGACGCCGATCGGCGAATGCGACACGATGAATGCGTTGCGCCGGCTCGTTGCATCCGGCATCGGCAATGCGATCATGACATGGTGTGCGCTTCACGACGGCGATCCGAAATTTGTGGTCAATCACCGAAGGTTTGCCGACGTGAAGCTGCAGCGCACCGTTTCGCTGTGCTTTTCCGAGGTGGGGCTACGCAGTCCCGCTATCGAGGCGGTGGCGCTGACGTTGAAATCGCTGGTGTGCGAAATGATCGAAAGCGACGCCTGGCAAGGCGTCACGCTGATCGCTCCAGCCGCCGCGCCGTCCGGTTCGCCGGCCGGGCATGATGACGCAAACCCGCACCTCGCCGGACGGTCGCGCAGCTTTCGGCCGGCCGCGCTTCGAAAAATGAAAAATGGCAACGGCCGTCGCAAGGGCTTGGATTGACCGTGCAAGTGCCGCCTGCTGTCAGCCCGGCGGCTTGGTTGCAGCGTACGCCGGCACGCGCGCGGAAAAATTATCGAGCCAGGCGACGAGGCGGGGATGATCGCCGCGCCAACTGCCGTTGAAACGGAAATCGCGATAGCCGAGCGTGCAGGCGAGCGTGATCTGGCCGACGTTGGGTATCGCGTCGAGCGGCGGCGGCGCGGCTTCCAGCGCCGCGAGCGCGCGCGACACTTTGCCGGCCTGATGCTCGAGCCATTTCGGCTCGTGGCTCTCTGCCTTGCGCCAGCGCGTCTCGTAGATGGTGAGGATCGAGGCATCGAGGATGCCATCGCACAGCGCTTGCAAACGGAGCGCCGCAAGCCGCGCCTTGGCGTCCCGCGGCACGATCTTGCCGCCGCCAGCGCGATCGTCGAGATAGTCGAGGATGACCCGGGAATCGTAATAGGCGGTGCCGTCCTCGGCGATCACCACCGGAATCTTGCCGAGCGGATTTTGCTTCCGGACGCTGTCGTTGGCGTCGCTGGTGTCGGCGGCTTCGACTTTCACGTCGCCGTCGAGGCCAAGGAGCGAAATCGCGATCCGGACCTTGCGGCCGAACGGCGAAGCCGGCGAAGAGCGCAGAATCATCATTGCAACACCTTTGACGTCGTCATTGTTGATTTTGGTCGATCGAGTTTACGGGAGTGCATTGTTGCCGCGGTGCATTTTTCTGAAAGCGCACTGCAAGACGCAATGCAACGGATCAGCGTTCGGCCGGGCGGCCGCACGGTATTTCGCTAGGCGTCGTGCTCCCACACGACGCCACAACGTCACCTCATCCGGTGACGACGAGATTGACCGCTTTCGGGCCCTTGCCCTTCTTGTCGGGCTCGACATCGAAGCTGATGCGCTGGCCCTCGACCAGCGATTTCAGCCCCGCCCGTTCAACAGCGGTGATATGCACGAACACGTCGCGGCCGCCGTCGTCGGGCTTGATGAAACCATAGCCGCGTTCACCGTTGAAGAACTTGACCGTACCACCCATTGCCATCGAGCAACTCCTTCCCCCGTGGTTGCTTCGCCGTCGGCCCCCACGGCACGACGGCTAGGCTGGACATCCACACGGGCAAAGAGAGCTTAAGCCGCGGACGGCCTCAATCACTCCGCCGGCCCCCCACAGGAGGCGGAACGTCTAAGCCCAGCGCGACAAAGCTAGACCAATTTTTGATTGTGGAAAAGTGGGCGACTACCGCGCGGCCGCCAGCCAGTCGATCCGGCAAGTGCCCGCCGCGGCGAATGCTTCCGCCAGGGCCGGCAGCAGAATTTTCAGGTCGGCATCGAGCTTGAACGGCGGATTGACCACGATCAGGCCGGACCCGACCAGGCCGGCATCGGCGCGCGGCGGTCCGATCGTTATCTCGCAGCGCAACACGCCCGGCATGGCCAGCTTGCGCAGCCGCCGCGCCAAGGCATCGGGCGCGGCGCGCTCCTTGATCGGATACCACAGCATATAGATGCCGGTCGGCCATTTGCGATGCGCCGCCGCCAAGGCGCTGGCGAGCCGGCTGAAATCGGCCGCATCCTCGAACGGCGGATCGACCAGGACGAGGCCGCGGCGCTCCTTCGGCGGCACATAGGCGCCGAGCGCGGTCCAGCCGTCGATCGCCACCACCGTGGCGCGCCGGTCGCGCAGCACGCCTTTGAGCGCCGCCGCCGCGCGCGGCTCGAGCTCGCAGGCGATCAGCCGGTCCTGCGGCCGGATGAGGGCAAGCGCGATGAGCGGCGAGCCCGGATAGACCCGCAGCGTGCCGCCGGGATTGAGGTTTTGGACGACGTCGAGATATGGCGCGAGCAGCGCTTGGAGCTTTTCCGGCAGCGGCCGACCAAAAAGTCTACCGATGCCGCCCTGCCACTCGCCGCCGCGGCTCGCTTCGGCACCGTGAAGATCGTAACGGCCGGCGCCGGCATGGGTGTCGATCACCCGCAACGCCGCCGGCTTGCCTTTCAGATAGGACAAGATGCGCGCCAGCACCGCGTGCTTGTGCACGTCGGCGAAATTGCCGGCATGGAAGGCGTGCTGATAGTTCAAAGTTCAGCGCTCGGCGCTCAACCGCCACGCACCGGCGGCATCACGATTTGATCGCGCCGGCAGGCGCGCTTGACCACCTCCGGGCAGTCGCGGAATTGCAGATCTTTCGACAAGCAGATGCGGATGTCGGTCAAGCGGCGCCTGTCGCAATCCACCGCGATGCCGGCCGGCGTGAGGCCGGAATTCGCCTTGACGAAGGCGTCGCGCACCGCATCCGGCGCAACATCGAGCGGGTCTTTCAGATCGACATAATCGGGCGGGATTTTCACTGCGGCGCGCGCCTTGCGGATGGTCTCGAAATAAGCGCGCGCGGAGAGCCCCGAGCAGGTGCCGTGCTTGTCCCATTCGTTGTAGATCAGATGCGGCGCCGGCATCAGGTCGAGCATGGATTCCATGATGCCGTGGTAGAGCCGCGGCGACGGCTGCTCGCAATATTCCGGGAATCCCTTTTCGTATTGCGGCCACAGCCCGTGCACGACGAACGAATAAGGCCGCGCCCCGCATTGCGCGCCGCCGGAGCGGCCGCTGTCATGGGCTGAAGCGCAGAACGACGGCGACCACGACAGCGACAGCACATAAAAGTCGAATTGTCCGGGCGCGTTCTGCCGCGCATCTTGCGCCGAAGCGGATGCCACGGCCGACAAGCTCACCGCGAGGGCCAAGCCGGCAACGAACCTGTTCATGAAAAACCTCGCCATCGTGGGGAGCGAACCATAGCAAGCGACCCGAACGGAGCAAGAACAAAGTATGGAGGAACCGCGTATCGACGGTAACGGGTTCTGCACCTACTTAACTTAACAGTTCGTGCTTGAGCCGCGGCCTGTGAGTGCCAGGATCGTCGGCGTGCGCGCAACTGCCGCCGAACCGCCAGCGACTTTACGGCCGGCCTTATCCGGGTCGGTCACAGTGATGAGGGCGCTACGATGGCTATCTACTGCCTGTTTCGCAACAAGCCGTTCGAGCCGGAAGCGATCAGCGTCATGATCGGCGCTTATGCCGATGTCTGCCACGCGCTCGGCTTGGCGGACGGCGATCGCCGAAAGACCGATGCCGTCGCCAGGAAGGTGATCGAGTTCGCCCAGCGCGGCGTCAGCGACCGCGTGGATCGGCGAGAGAAAGTGCTGGGGGAACTGAGCTAGCTTCTAGAGCACGATCCCGAACAAGCCTGTCACCGGACTTGATCCGGTGATGGATACCGGTTTTCGGAAAAGATCGTGCTCCACTAAAATCCTACGGCTTTGCCGAGCGGCAGTTCGGATTATAGGCGTCATTGCGGTCGAGCCCGTCGACGCAGAAATTCACGCCCCAGCCGAAGCCGTCGATGTCGGTATCTTCGGCGATCGAGTAGAACAGCGGATGGCGCGCGCCATCGTTGATCACCGCCGTGCCGCTGCAAAAGCGCCGCGGGATCGACTGCGCCGCCCACGGCAGCCACGCGGTCTCGTGGATGTTCTCGACGCCGACGATGCGCAGCTCGGAGTTCCAGAAGCGGTATTCCTTGGTGTGGAAATTGGCGATGATGCGGTCGAGCGCGCCGGGAAAGTCGCAAGCCGGCACGTGGCGCTCGTCGCGCTCGTAGTTCGGGCCGGACAGCCAGAAATTCATCTCCAGCCAACTCGCCGCGCGCGGCTGCGAGACGCTCGTGACGCAAAGCGCAATGCCAAGCGCGACAGCCGCAATCCGGCCGAAACCGACCATCTCCCACACTCCTCAAAGCCCCTTCAGCGTGCCGTGGCGCCGTCGGCCGGTCAAGGCCGGGAAGCCGGACGCGGCGCGTTTGCTCGGCCAGCGTGGCAAGACGGCCACGGCGAATCTTGCGGCGCTGTGCTACCAGAATGCGTTGGTTGATTCGTCAGTATCGGGGGGGCGTTGGGCGTCTTTGGCCGCGTCCCGGCTCTCATTGAGCACCCCTTTTGTAATCAGGGTCCGTAGTCAGGGTCCGTAGTCAGTCTCCGTAACCGGTCTTTGTCCTCAGTCTCCCCTCCTCCGCCGCGGGCACCGGCGGGAGCGAGGGTGTGCGTAAAGGCGTTTGCCGGCGAGCGGGGGCTTGCCGGTCCGGCAGGCGGCTTCCGATGAGCCATCGCGAACGATGGCCGGGGCATGAGGGGAACGGATATGGGCGAAGTGCATCGGCTTATGACCCCGGAACCGGCGTTCGGTTTGCAGGCGGCGGGGCGCCTGATGATCAAGATCTTCCCGGCGTGGGTGCAGGATCTGGCGCTGCTCGTTGAAAGCGTCGAACCGGTCCGCCCGCCCGGCGCGGCGTCCGATTGGCAGCCCGGCGCGGTGGTGCGGCTGCCCTATTCCAAGAAGATTTGTAGCGACGGCGCGGCGGTGTGCAGCCAGGCGCTGATGGCGCTTGCCGATACCGCGATGGTGATCGCCTGCTCGGCGGCCTGGAACGGCTACCGGCCGATGAGCACGATCGACCAGACCACCCATTTCCTGCGGCCGGTGAACTACGACATCGTCGCCGACGCCCGCGTGGTGCGCATCGGCCGCAACACCAGCTTCGGCCGGGTCATGCTGCTCGCCGCCCACGACAAGCGGCCGGTCGGCATGGTGGCCAGCGCCTATTCGATGCAGTGAATACCGGCGGCGGCAACGCTGCCGCTTCCCATTATTCGCACCAAGCTTTAAGCTTCCGGCGCTTGTAAGGGCGGGAGGCTGGTGCGATGGGTGGCAAATCCTTGATCGTTGGCGCGCTGGCTGTGCTGTTGGGCATCGGCGCAACCGGCGCCGTGCTGGCAAGCTTTACCGGACCGGGCCCCTGGATCACCGGCAACAACACCGGCGGCATCATCCACTATTCGCCGGACATCGAAGGTGTCTATGAGCAGATGGCGCAGGATTATTGCGCGCGCTGGCGCCGGCTGTCGCACATCACCAGCGTGCATCGCGTCTATGGCGATTACATCAGCTTCGTCTGCATCGATAAGCCGTGGATGATTCACTGACCCGTAGTCAGCGCCAATCGCCGATCACTGCCTGAACGATCGCGAGCGCGGCGACTGCAGCGGTGTCGGCGCGCAGGATGCGCGGGCCAAGCGCAATGCGCACCACGTTCGGCAGCTTGAGCAGCGCCGCCCGCTCGTCCTCGGCAAAGCCGCCTTCGGGCCCGACCAGCACCGCGAGCGGCGAACGCCGAGGCACCGCGGACAACGCAGCAAGCGGGTCCTCAACTTCGGCGTCTTCGTCGCAGAATATGATGGTGCGCGCGGCCTCGCGGGCGGCAAGCAGGCGAAAAAACTCGGCCGGTTCGGCGATCTCAGGGATCGAAAGCACGCCGCATTGCTCGGCGGCTTCGATGGCATTGGCGCGGATGCGCTCAAGATTGGCGCGCGCCACCTGGCCGTGGCGGGTGAGCACCGGCTGTAGCCGCGAGGCGCCCATCTCCACCGCCTTCTGCACCATGTAGTCCAGCCGCGCCGATTTGAGCGGCGCGAAGAGATAATGCAGGTCCGCCGGCGCCGTCTGCTCGCGGACCTTGGCGCCAAGGGCAAGCGCGGCCGCGCGCTTTTGCACGGCAAGGGCCGCGCTCCATTCCCCGTCGCGGCCGTTGAAGACCAGGACGCCGTCGCCGGTTTTGCGGCGCAGCACCGTGGTCAGATAATGGGCCTGGGCGTGGTCGAGCGAGACCTCGGCGCCGGCCACAAGCGGCGCTGCGACGAAAAGCCGGGGACTGCGAAAATCGTAAGCCGGCATGGCGCGAACTAAGCTATACTGTTCAAAGGGGATCTGCCGGGGCTTTAGCTCAATCTTGCCGCATGAGCATCAGCGTCGCACCCGGCCGCCTGCCCCCTTGTCGCCGAATTCATCAGGCTTCTGGTGGCGCGGCAGGCGTTGGAATCGGGAAGAAACGCGGGGAACCGCAAGGGATCGCTATGAATCGGAGCCTGGTGGTGGCGATGGGGCTGGCCTTGGCCGCCGGCGTGACGCTCGCGCAGCCGGGGCTGGCGCAGTCGCCGTGGCCGTCGACCCCTCAGCAATCGCAGTTTCCGGCCGGCCCGCAGCAGTCGTCGCCATTCCCGGCGCCGTCGCAGCAATCGGTATTTCCGTCGGGCCCGTCGATGGGTGGGCCGCCGATGGGTGGGCCACCGCCGCAGCTATCGGCGGCATGCGCGAGCTTCCCGAGACTGCGCGACGAAGCCAAGGCAAAGGCCGATCAGGTCTCGCTGGTCAGCAAGCGGCACGGCGATCGCAAGGAAATGTGCACGGCGGTGCAAAGCTTTACCGCCGCCGAGGAGAAGGTGGTGAAATTCCTCGAGGACAACAAGGCCGGGTGCGGGGTGCCGGACCAAGCGGTCGCCCAGGCCAAGGCCATGCACGTCAACACCGTCAAATTCCGCGACACGGTCTGTGCCGAAGGGCCGAAGCCGAAGGCGCCGACATTGAGCGACGCCATCGGTTCGACGCCGCTCGATACCAGCACCAATACCAAGACCGGCCGCGGCACCCTGGACACGCTGACCGGTAATCCGCTGGCCAAATGAGCGGCGGCTCCGTCGCCGACGCGACCGGCAATTGGGTCGATACGCTGGCGCCGGCCTGGCTAAAACCCTATTTGCGGCTCGCCCGCCTCGACCGGCCGATCGGATCGTGGCTGTTGCTGCTGCCGTGCTGGTGGTCGGCGGCACTCGCCGCGGTGGCGGCCCACGCGCGAGCGCCGAACATCCAGCATCTCATCCTGTTTTTCATCGGCGCCTTTGCCATGCGCGGCGCCGGCTGCACCTGGAACGACATCGTCGATCGCGATCTCGACGGTGCCGTTGAGCGCACCCGCTCGCGGCCGATCCCGTCCGGCCAGGTCAGCGTGGCGCAAGCGGCGCTGTTTCTCCTCCTGCAAGCGCTGATCGGCTTCGCCGTGCTGATCACGTTCAACGCCTTCACCATCACGCTTGGCATCGCCTCGCTCGCCATCGTCGTCGTCTATCCGTTCATGAAGCGGATCACCTATTGGCCGCAAATCGTGCTCGGCCTGGCGTTTTCCTGGGGCGCGCTGATGGGCTGGGCCGGCGCCTTCGGCCGGCTCGATTGGGCGCCGCTCCTGCTCTATGCCGGCTCGATCTCCTGGGTGATCGGCTACGACACCATCTATGCCCACCAGGACCGCGAAGACGATGCGCTGATCGGCATCAAATCCACCGCGTTGTTGTTCGGCGCCAAGACCAAGCCGATGCTCGCCTTGTTCTATTGTGTCGCCGTCATGCTCATCGGGGCCGCGGGCTTCCTTGCCGGCGCGGGCTTGGTCTTCGCGCTGGGGCTAGCCGCCTTCGCCGCCCACCTCGCCTGGCAGATCGCCCGCCTCGACATCGCTGATCCGGACAACTGCCTCGCGGTATTCAAGTCCGACCGCGACGCCGGCCTGATTCTGTTCGCCGGCCTGGTGCTGGACGCCGCGCTGCGCCGGCTTGGCTGACCCGCGCATATCTGGACCGACCGGATCGGGCTTGCCGGGACCGGGCGATACGCGGATACTGAATGAAATCGGCCAAGAATCCGAAACGCGCGGCTATGAACGGCCGCACATCCGATAAAACCAAAATCATCGTTAGGGAGCGAATCGATGAAATCAGCTTATCTTCTCGGCATATCTGCGCTCGCTTTGATGCTGGCGACCCCCGCAATCGTGCGCGCGGACCAGCCGCCCGCCGCGCTGACCGGCGTCGTCAGTTCGGCCGCCGAAGGCGCCATGGAAGGCGTCGTCGTCACCGCCCATAAGGACGGTTCCATCGTCTCTGTCAGCGTCACCACCGACGCCCAGGGCCGCTTCGCCTTCCCGGAAAACCGGCTCGAGCCCGGCCACTACAATCTCGCCATCCGCGCCGTCGGCTACGACATCAGCGCGCCGGCGGCGGCCGATGTCGTCGCCGAGAAGACAACGAACACCGACATCAAGCTCGACAAGACCAAAAATCTCGCCAGCCAGCTCACCAATGCCGAATGGATGATGAGCATCCCCGGCACCGAAGACCAGAAGGCGATGCTGCTCAACTGCACGAGCTGCCACACCATGGAACGCATCGTGCGCTCGACCCACGATGCCGACGAGTGGACGCAAGTAATCACCCGCATGATGGGCTATGGCGCGGTGAGCCAGCCGGTCAAGCCGCAGCCCATGTTGGACAAATCGCGCGCGGGCACGCCCGAGCAATACCGCAAGATGGCCGAATATCTCGCCACCATAAACTTGAGCGCGGTCGACCATTGGCAATATGACCTCAAAACGCTGCCGCGCCCGAGTGGACGTTCGACGCGCGCGGTCGTCACCGAATACGACGTGGGCCGCAAAACCACCGAGCCGCACGACATCCTGGTCGATAAGGACGGCAACGTCTGGTATTCCGACTTCGGCGAAATGTTCATCGGCAAGTTCAATCCGAAGACCTTGCAGCTCACCGAATATCCGATCAAGAAGTTCAAGGACAACGCGCCGACCGGACTTCTGAGCATCGAGTTCGACACGACCGGCAAGATCTGGTTCGACACAATGTACCAGGGCTCGCTCGGCGAGCTCGATCCGAAGACCGGCGAGATCAAATATTATCCGCTCGACGCCAAGTGGAACGACGACCGGGTGCAGCTCAACTTCACCGGCCTGCATTACGAAGTCGACAACAAGGTGTGGACCAAGAGCGTCGGCACCCAGGAGATCTTCCGCGTCGATCTGAAAACCGGCGACTGGGAGAAATTCCGCCCGCTCGACCAGCTACCCGGCGTGCAGCACGCCGGCATCTATCAGGTGATGGCGGATTCCCACAACAATCTGTGGATGGCCGAATTCACCGAAGGCCATCTCGGCAAGATCGACGCCAAGACCGGCGCCGTGACCTGGTACGCCACGCCGACGGCGCATGCGCGCGCCCGCCGCATGGAAATCGACGCCCAGGACCGCGTGCTGGTGACCGAATATCGCACCAGCAAGGCGGCTTTGTTCGATCCCAAGACCGAACAGTTTACCGAATATTCGTTCCCGCAATACACGTACCCCTATCGCGCCAATTTCGACAAGAACGGCGAGATCTGGGCTTCGACCATGAGCACGGACCGCGTGGTGCGGCTTGATCCGAAGACCAACACCACCGTGCAATATCTGATGCCGTCCGACACCAATATGCGCACGGTGTTCCTGGACAACACGACGAGCCCGGTGACGTTCTGGGTCGGCTCTAACCACGACCATCGGATCGTGAAGGTTGAGCCGCTGGATTAGGCGGCGGTTATACGATTTGAGGCGTCATGGCCGGGGTTTTCCCCGGCCATTTTGTTTTTGAGATAACGTAGTCGGGATTGCACCGCGCCCAATCCGCACTACAGTTTCCGCCATGGACGCCAGCGACCGCACAAACGCCATGGCGAAATGGATGTGGGACGCCCGCGCCCGCCGCCTGCCCTATCGCAACCTGCCCGATGATCTGAAACCCGCTTCGCTCCGCGAGGCCTATGCGGCGCAGGAGGCCTATTACCGGCTGGCCGAGCCGGTCTATGGCGCGGTCTGCGGCGCCAAGATCGCCACCACCACCAAGGTGATGCAGGAGCTGATGGGCATCGACCATCCCTGCGGCGGCGCCATCTTTTCGCACACCATCCACTACTCGCCGGCGCATCTGCACACCGCAAATTTCGTCAACGTGCGCATCGAAAGCGAAATTGCGCTAATGCTCGGCGCCGATCTGCCGGCAGCCGGCGCGCCGTGGACCCGCGACACGGTGGCGCCAGCGGTCTCAGCCGCGATGCCCGCCTTCGAATTGATCGAAGACCGCAACGCCGATTACACCAAGACCGAAGCCGCGTCGCTGATCGTCGAAAATTGCTGGAACGGCGGCATCGTCATCGGCGCGGCCAAAGCCGTATCCCCCGCGTCGCTTGTCGGCATCGCCGGCCGGCTCACGATCGGTGGCCAACCGGCGGGCGAAGGCTTTGCCGAAGACCCCTGCGCGACGCTGGCTTGGCTCGCCAATCATCTCGCCGAACGCGGCCGCGGGCTGAAAGCCGGCATGGTGGTGATCACCGGCAGCGTCATCCCGACCATGTCGATCAAGCCCGGCGAGCACGCGATGTTTTCGGTCGCGGGACTGGGCGAGGTCGAGGCGGTCGCGGTGTAGCCATCACCTCCGCCACCGCATCCAATTGCTCCCCTTCCCTCTCCGCATCGGATCGAATTTTTCGCCGCCGAACCGCGCCATGAATTTCTCAGCATCCGCCGCGTCGGCGAAGCAGTAGACGTTGAACCACTGCCCATCGTGGCGGACGCAATGGCCGCGCCGGCACAGCGACATATCCTTGCAGAAGTCGTGGATGGTGTTGTAGCCGCCGTTCTCGCAGGCGCTGGCCGGCAGCGCCACCTGGTGCGGCCAGCCGCGATCGACGGCGGCCGGCGATAATTCGCCTTTGCGGTACACCACGCTCGGCCCCCTACGCGACCCACTTGACCGGCTTAAGCCACTTGACTCTTTTGTTCTTGTTTTGTTCTATTCCATCGCCGATCCGGAGTCCAGCATGTGTGCACTTGTCAAAGTGCGTTCCAAGGAAGACCCGTTCGTTTCCGACGCGCGCATCGAGGCGGCCGCGTTCCGCGAGGTCGATGCCAAGCCGGGAAGCAAACTGCCGGTGTGGCGCCGCCATCCGCAGACCCATGAAATAATTTCGGCAAAGCTGCGCTGGGGCCTCATTCCGCATTGGATGAAAGCGCGGCCCGAAATTCAGCCGATCAACGCCCGCGCCGAGACCGTCGCCGACAAGCGCATGTTCGCGGACGCCTATTTGAAACGCCGCTGCATCGTGCCGATGGATGTTTTCTACGAGCGCGACAAGCGCAAGAAGCTGCACGCCTTCGCCATGAAAGACGATAAGCCTTTTGGCGTCGCCGGCATCTGGGAGAACTGGCGCAATCAAAATGGCGAGTGGGAGCGGACGTTCTGCATCATCACCGTTCCGGCCAACGAACTGGTCGGGACGGTCCACGACCGCATGCCGGCCATCATTGCGGCCGCGCAGCATCCACGCTGGCTCGGCGCGGAGCCCGACCCGCGCGATCTGTTGCGGCCGTTTCCCGCCGCACTCATAAGAATGGTTCGTCCGCCGCGCTGAAGGTCATGCCATGCAACGGCTTTTTGCATTTCGGCCAATGCGCCTCACTGCGCGATCTGAGCCTGCGGTCCATGCTGTGGCTCGACATCATTGACCTCGTCGCACGTTTGCGCGGAAACGCCATTGCAGGTTATGAGGAAGGTGCACTTTCGTTGCCCTGCAATAATATGATGGCAGCGCTTCGCGCTTTCCTCGGCGGAGAGTGAACTTGCAGTTGGAGACCATCGTAGTGAATGGCGCATCCAACTTGGCCGGCTTGTCGTCGGAGGAGGCTGCGCGTCGGCGCGCAGAGTTCGGTCCAAATGCCGTCGTGGAGCAGCACGCTCATCCACTGATGAGGGTGGCGCGCCACTTCTGGGCGCCCGTGCCGTGGATGCTCGAGGCAACGATAGTGCTGCAGATAGCCATCGGCCAAAGGGTGACGGCTCTGCTGATTGCGATGCTGCTGGTGTTCAACGTCGCGCTTGGAGCGATTCAGGAAAGCCGGGCGGACGCGGCTTTGGCGCTGCTCAAGCAACGGCTTTCACTGAAGTCACGCGTCAAGCGCGACGGCTCCTGGATTGATGCTCCGGCCGCCGAGCTCGTTCCCGATGACATCGTGCAGGTTTCGCTGGGTGAGGTCGTTCCGGCCGACATTGTGATCGTCGGCGGCTCATTGCTGGTCGACCAATCGATGCTGACCGGCGAGTCGATTCCAGTCGAGATGGCGGCCGGCCAGACCAGCTATGCGGGTGGCTTGATTCGGCGCGGCGAAGCGATCGCGAAGGTTGTCGCCACGGGGACGCGGACCTATTTCGGTCGTACCGCCGAGCTGGTGAGTGTCGCCCACGTCGAAAGCACCGAGCAGAAGGCGGTGCTCGCCGTCGTTCGTAATCTGACCGTGCTCAACTTTGTCATTGTGGTAGGGATCGTAGCGTATGCGCTTTCCATCAGCGTGAATCTGCAGCAGATCACGCTGCTTGTCCTCACCGCCATGTTATCGGCGGTGCCGGTGGCCTTGGCGGCAACATTCACGCTCGCTGCGGCCTTGGGCGCCAGAACGCTGGCGCAAAAGGGCGTGCTGCTGACCCGCTTGTCCGCACTCCATGAGGCGGCGACGATCGACGTACTCTGCTGTGACAAGACCGGCACGCTGACCTTGAACGAGCTGTCGGTCGGCGCCATCCGTCCGGTCAAATCGGGTTACGAAGAAGCGGATGTTCTCGGCTTCGCCGCGCTCGCCAGCTCCGCGGAAGGCGACGATCCGATCGATTCCGCCATTCGCAAGACGCAGCGCAGCTGCAAAACTTCCAGCCACGCGCCGCCCGCCGCCATGACTTTCAAGCCGTTCGATCCCGAGCTCAAAATGGCCGAGGCAACGGCCATCGACCACGGTCGTGAGATTCGCATCATCAAGGGCGCGCCCACGGCAGTCAGCGCTTTTGCGCCAATCGCGATCGAAGCTGCCGCCGAGTTGGACGCACTCGACCGCGCCGGATATCGAACGCTCGCAGTCGCCGCCGGACCTGTTGGTTCATTGGAACTAATCGGTTTTATCGCCTTCGGCGATCCGCCGCGCCAGGATTCGGCAGAATTGCTTGCGGAATTGCGCTCGCTCGGCGTGCTTCCCATCATGGTCACCGGCGACGCCGCCGCCACGGCGGCGACGGTTGCGCATGCGATTGGGCTAAAGGGAGCGGTCTGCCCGCCGGGAAAGATCCCCGACAGCGTTGGTCCCGATGATTTTGCCGTATACGCGGGAGTTTTTCCGGAACAGAAGTTTCAGCTGGTCAAGGCGTTTGAGCGCGAAGGCCACGCCGTTGGCATGTGCGGCGACGGGGCCAACGACGCGCCGGCGCTGCGGCAGGCGCAATTGGGCATCGCCGTGTCGGCGGCCACCGATGTGGCCAAGGCTGCCGCGGGCGTCGTGCTGACCGAACCGGGTCTTGGCGGAATCGTCGCTTGCATCAAGGAAGGCAGGTCTGCGTTCCAGCGCGTGCTGACCTATACGTTAATGATCCTCGTGAACAAATGCGTGACACTCATTGTGCTTGGCGTCGGCCTGATCATCACGGGTCACGCGGTACTGACGCCGTTTCTTCAGGCGCTGGCCATGCTGACCAACGACTTCGTGACGATGTCGCGCGCGGCCGACAAAGCGCAGCCATCGCCATATCCAAACACTTGGCGTATCCGCAATCTTACGCTCGCCGCCATCCCGCTCGGAGCGTTCAGGTTGCTCTACTTGGTAGTGATCCTGGGCTTGAGTTGGTACACGCTTGGCCTGAGCCCTGACCAGATGCAGACATTGACCTTCGTCATGCTTGGCTTCGCCGGGCAGGGCAATGTGTACGTTTTGCGCGAACGCGGTCGTCTGTGGAGCTCGCGTCCGGCTCCGATCATGGTACTGGCGTCTGCATGCGATGTGACCCTGATGGGCTGTCTAGCTGCCTTTGGCATTTTTATGAGTCCGCTGCCGATCTGGGTCATCGGATTGCTGGTCGCCACGACACTGGTCTTCACGTTGGCGATGGATACGATCAAGTTGGCGGTTTTCGCTCGGTTGCGTATCGATTGATGTAAAACCCCTGCTTCACCGCGCACCGCAAATCGCTGGACGCCATTGTAGCCCTATGCCGCCAGCGCCGTGCCTGAACGACAGCGCAGTATTGCAACCGCCGATCACGGCGACGGGCGGGCATCGCCGCAATCTAGGCCGGGTGATCGGCCAAAGCCCGCTCAAGCCGGCTTTTTTAAGAAAAGTTCCAAGGATCGAGTTCGGCCGAACTTGACCTAGATCAAGGTCTTCGCAGCGATTGAGGCCTCTTGTGATCAGAGTTCTCAGACTGTCGAGGGCAGCGGCGATGCACAACGCCCGGGAGTTTCGACGTGGATCGTGACTTTTCACGGCGCTTGTTTCTTCGAGGCTCGGCTTTCACAACGGTCGGAGCGACCATGCTCAATACGCCGGAATTCATTGCAAAGGCGGAGCCGGATGGCGCGAATTCGCCGACGGTCGGTCCGGACGCAGCTCCGATCGCGATGCAAGTCAACGGCGTAACGCGGACGCTGCGTGCCGAGCCGCCCATGACCTTGGCGGAGGCGCTGCGCGGCCCGTTGGGTCTGACCGGCACGAAGATCGCCTGCAATCGCGGTGCCTGCTCAGCCTGCACCGTCTGGCTTGATGGCGATCCGGTGTGCGCGTGCATGATTCTGGCAATCGACGTCGGCGGGCGCCGCGTCACGACGATCGAAGGCCTCGCCGATGGCGACACCCTTCATCCGGTACAGCAAGCGTTCATCGATCACGATGCCCTGCAGTGCGGCTTTTGCACGCCCGGAATGATCATGAGTTGCGCGGCGCTACTTGAGCGCACCGCGGATCCGAGCGTCAACGAAATTCGCGCGGCGATCAGCGGGCACATTTGCCGTTGCGGTACTTATCCGCACGTGATTGCCGCAACGCTCGACGTCGCCAAAGCACGCAAGGGATGACCATGGCGGAGCAAGACACGCTGCGCACCGCAACATTTCCTTCCGGCATCGCCAGCGCTGGCCTCGGCACCGTCGAGCGGAAAATCTCCGCGGACGAACCGCCCCCGCTGCCGCCTAACGCCGAGCTTGCCGTAATCGGAAAATCGTTTCCGCGTCCGAACGGCCGCGCCAAAGTCACCGGCACCGACCGCTTCACGGTGGATATGTCGCTGCCCGGCATGCTGCATGGCCGCATCCTGCGTTCGCCGATGCCGCATGCCCTGGTGCGCGCGATCGATGTCGCCGCGGCGGCGCGCCTTCCCGGCGTGCGCGCGATCGTGACAAGTGCCAGCCCCGACGATCCGGCAGCGGCAACCTTGCGCTATATCGGTGCGCCCGTGGCCGCTATCGCGGCTGTTTCGATAGCGGCAGCCGAAGAAGCGTTGCATCTGATCCGCGTCGATTACCAAGGACTGCCTTTTGTTGCCGGAATGCAGCAGGCGCGTGAAGCGGACGCGCCCGCAGTCCACGACAGCGCAACCGCACCCGCCGGCCATCCATCAGGTTTTCCGGCCGCCGCCGATCTGCCGCTGCACGGCAATGTGCGCGGTCCATCGATCGTGCGGCGAGGCGATGTGGCGCAAGGCTTCGCACAAGCCGATGTCGTCGTCGAGGGCGAATACGGCACCCAGGTGCAGACTCATTGCTGCATGGAGCCGCACGCCATCCTTGCCGATTGGCGAGCGGATGGCCTGACCGTCTACATGTCCACCCAGTTCACTGCCGGCGTACGGCAAGAGCTCGCCGAGACGTTCGGCCTGCCGCTCACGCGCGTCCGCGTCGTTGTCGATGCGATGGGCGGCGGTTTCGGCTCCAAATCGTCTCTTGGTATTTACGGACGCATCGCCGTGGAGCTGTCGCGCCGCGCGCAAGCGCCGGTGCGCCTGTTCCTCGATCGCGAAGAGGAGCAAATGGATGCCGGTAACCGGCCGGGAACATGGCAGCGATTGCGGGTCGGCGCCAAGCGCGACGGCGCGCTCACGGCGATCTCGCTCGTCAGCTACGGCACTGCTGGAATCGGCCTCGGCGCCGGTGTCGGCAATAATGCGGAGACGCTTTATTCCTGTCCCAATTTCGAGGGCGCCCAGCATGATGTGTTCATCAATGCCGGTCCGGGCTGCGCGATGCGAGCGCCCGGCAATACGCCCGGTGGCTTTGGTATCGAACAGGCAATCGACGAACTCGCGGTAAAGCTCAGCATCGATCCGCTTGCGCTGCGCGACCGCATCGATCCGAGCCCAGTGCGGCGCGAAGAGCGGCGTCTTGGCGCCGAGCGGATCGGTTGGCAACGCCGGCACGCGCCAGGCGCCGATCCTGGCGCGGTGAAGCGCGGACTTGGCGTGGCCCAGTCGCTCTGGGGCGCCAATGTGCAGACCAACGCGGCCTGCGAGGTGCGCATACTGCGCGACGGGTCGGTCGAAGTGCTTTCAAGCGTCCAGGACATTGGCACGGGCATCGGCACAGTGCTGGCGCAAACCGTCGCTGAAGTCCTCGGTTTGCGTCCCGACGAAATCACCGTCCGTATCGGCGATACGGAATTTCCGGCCGGCGGACCATCCTATGGCAGCCGCACGACCGCTTCCGTCACGCCGCCGGCCCGCACGGCTGCCTGGCGCGTTCAGCAGCAGCTGTTTCACGAAGCTGCGCTTGCGCTTAATGCCGCCGCCGAAGACCTCGTCGCGCGCGACGGGAAAATATTGGTCCGAAACGATGCAACGCGCAGCATGAGTTTTCGCGAGGCCGCCGCCAAGCTGCGTACTGATCGCATCAGTGCCGTGGTTTCGCGCAGTGATGACTATGCCGGTTTTCGCCGCCGTATGGGCGATGCCGCCATGGCGCAGCAGGATCTGGGCGGTGTCCAATTCGCCGAGGTCACCGTCGACACGGAGACTGGAATTGTGCGCGTACAGCGTGTCGTCGCCGTGCAGGATTGCGGCCGGCCGATGAATCCGCGGCAAATCGAGAGCCAGGTCCACGGCGGCGTGCTGATGGGACTGTCCTACGCGCTGTTCGAGGAGCGCATCCTCGACGCCCATACCGGCCGAATGGTCAATCCGAACTTGGAGCAATACAAGCTCGCAGGTCCGCGCGAAACGCCGGCGATCGACGTCGTGATCCTTGAGAACTATCAAGGCCAAAGCGCGACCGATGCCTATGGCATCGCCGAACCGGCCAATATTGCGACGGCGCCCGCGATCGCCAATGCCGTCTACAACGCGATCGGCGTTCGCATGCGCAGTCTCCCGATGACGCCGGCGGCTGTGCTGGACGCGCTCGGCAAGATTCCAGCGAGGAGTTGAACCCGTGAACCGCTTCGCCTGGACGAATGCCAAATCGATCTCCGAAGCCGCGGCCGTGGCGTCGGCGACCGTGGCTGACGCGATGGTCCTCTCGCCTGAGGCGATGGACCACGGTGATGCAGCGATCGTGAAGGCCAACGGCATCGATATTCTCGATCTCTTGAAAGAGGGCCTGCTGAAGCCGGCGAAAGTGGTGAGCCTGACCGGAGTGCCGGGTCTCGATGAGGTCGTCGAAAACAAGGACGGCGGGTTACGGATCGGTCCCATGGCCACCCTGGCATCGCTTTCCGAGCACCATGTTCTGCAACAACGCTACCCAGCGCTGGCCGAGGCGTTGCGCGGTTCGGCGAGCCCGCAAATCCGCAATATGGCGACGCTGGGCGGCAACCTGCTGCAACGCCCGCGTTGCTGGTACTTCCGTTCACACGCGTTTCATTGTTTGCGTAAGGGTGGCGGCCATTGCTTCGCGATCACCGGCGAAAATCAATATCACGCGATTTTCGACAATACAGTCTGCGCCATCGTTCATCCTTCGACCGCGGCGACGGTGCTGGTGGCATTGGGCGCGACGGTCGAGCTCACCAATGGAGCGGGCGCCAGGCGTCGCTGCCTGCTTGAGGATTTCTTCGTGCCGGTCGACCGCGATGCGCAGCGCGAGAATGATCTACAGCCGCAGGAAATTCTAACCGCCATCGATTTACCCCAACTGCCGCCAAGCGTGCGCATGGCGCACATCAAGCAAGGCGAAAAAGACTCGTTCGACTGGCCGCTCGCTGACGTCGCGGTCACGCTCGATCTCGACCCGGATGGCCGCTGCAAGCGCGCGGCGATCGTTCTTGGCGCGGCGGCGCCCGTGCCGCATCGGGCAAAAGCCGCGGAAGCTGCGCTCCAAGGCAGGCGGATAGACGAACAAACCGCCAGAGTGGCGGCGCGCGCCGCGCTTGACGGCGCCACGCCGCTAACCAAGAACGCCTACAAGCTGCCGCTATTCGAGGCGCTGGTGCGACGCGCTACCCTTTTGGCCGCCGCCTAGCCGCGATTCGGCAGGCCTGATCATCTCATTCGGGAATTCAATTTGATCGTCGCGCCGTCAACGACAAATGTGCCGTAACCGCGATGATGAAGGGTCTTCGGGTTCTTCTGCGCCGGGTCGATCCAGGCTTTGAGCACTTCGAGAATGAAGAGGTTGTAGCGAGTGACCAAGCGCCGGTCGATCACCTTGCATTCGAGATTGGCGAAGCAATCGGCGACCAGCGGTGGCGCTACGCGCTGCGCCGGCGACGCCGTCAGGCCGAACGCGGCGAATTTATCGATGTCGCGGCCCGACGAATTGCCGACCTTCACCATCTTATTCGCCAATTTGCGCGCCGGGATCGCGATCACGCACTCGCCGGTCGATTGCAGCGCGGCAAAACTGTGATTGGCGTTGCTGACGACGCAGGCGATCTGCGGCGGCTCGAATTCGATCATCATGTGCCAGGACATGGTCATGATATTGGCGCGTCCGCGGCGCGCGGTCGTGAGCAGGACGACAGGCCCCGGCTCCAGCAATTGGTAGACCTTGCTTAAAGACAGCGTCTTCATCTTCATCGTAATCGATTGCCTTATGCCGTCGCGGCTATGTCGCCTGCGCGGTGCTGGAGCGAAAGCGAAGAACCGCAAGAACGAAGAATAGTCCGCCGATCACGGCGACCAGCAGGAACTGCGGCCAAACAACGTCGAAGCCGGCGCCGCGATAGAGGATCGACTGCGCAAACGCCACGAAATGCGTCGACGGCGATGCCTGCATCACGGTCGCCAGCCACGGCGGCATGCTCTCGAGCGGCGTATTGGCGCCGGAGAGCATATTCATGGGCATGTAGACCAGCATGTAGAGTAAGCCGAGCTGCGGCATGGATCGCGCTACGGTGGCCAGAAATATCCCGATCGCGCAGGCGAAAAACAGATAGATCGCCACGCCGACCATGAAGAGTGGTATCGAGCCAGCGATGGGAATGCCGAGCAATAGACGGACGACGAGATAGAGCGAAAGGCCGACCGCCACGGTAATGACAAGGCCGTTCGCCCACACCTTGGACATCGCGATTTCGAACGGCGTCAGCGGCATGACCAAAAGATGGTCCATGGTCCCGTGCTCCCGCTCGCGGATGACCGCCGCCCCGGCGAGAATAATGGCGAGCATGGTGACGTTGTTGATGATCCCCATGACCGTGGTGAACCACGCCGTTGTGACGTTGGGGTTGAACGCGATGCGCACGTCGAGATTGACCGTCGACAGCGGCACCCCTTCCGCATGCGAGAGAAAGTCGGTTATCTCGGTGGTGATGATCTGCTGGGCATAGCCCGAGCCAAGCCCCGCCTGAACCATCGCGGTCGCGTCGACGTCGACCTGAATCACGGGCTGTCGTCCGCCCAGGACATCCCTTTCGAAATTCGGCGGAATGTCGACCACGAACGTGTACCTTCGCGCATTCATCAGCGGAACGATATCGCGCTCGGCAATGGCTTTCGGCGGCTGAAAATATGGCGGCAGGAACGCATGCGCGATCCGCCGCGACAGCTCGGAATGATCTTCGTCGACGAAAGCGATCGACGCGTTGTGCAGCTCTTGCGAGTAGCTCCCCGCTTGACTGATGATGGCGAGCGAGAACGCATAGACGACCAAGCCCAACAATACGAAATCGTGCAGAAAGCTTCGTAGTTCCTTGGTGCCGAGCCAGAAGATGTTCGCGATCATGCGCATCGGCTTTGCTCCTAGCGTTCCTGCGTGCGCAGGAGCAGAAGGCTGAGCAGCGTCAGTATCGGAATGAAAACAACCAGGGCCGCCAAATCGGGGCCAAGATCCGCAAGGCCCAGCCCCTTGGTGAAAGTGCCGACGCTGATCGGCACGAAATAGGTCATGGGGAATGCCCGCCCCATGACTTGCGCCGTCCCCGACAACGACGAAACCGGAGTCATCATGCCGGCGAACTGCGTCGCCGGCAGCACGGTGAGAATGGCCGTGCCGAACAGCGCGGCGATCTGCGTTCGGGCGAAGGCCGAAATCACCATGCCGTAGCCCGTCGTCGTGGTGACGTAAAGCAGCACGCCGATGAGGAGCGCAAGAAAGCTGCCCTTGAGCGGCACCTGAAAGACGAACAAGGCCATCAGGAACATCAGAGCAAAATTCACCACCGCGACTCCGATATAGGGAAGCTGCTTGCCGATCAGGAATTCGAGCCGCGTGACCGGTGTCACATAAAGGTTGGTGATCGAGCCGAGCTCCTTCTCGCGCACGATCGCGAGCGCCATGAGAATCGCCGGGAACAACGCCAGCAACAATGAGATGCTGGAGGGCACCATGGCGTAGATGCTGTCGAAATCCTGATTGTACTTGAACCTGATTTCGATATCGGCTGGCGGGCTTGCCGCGGCTACCGTCGTCTTCACCGCCGGATCCTGAAGATAAAGCTGATGCATGCCTTGCAAATACCCGCGGATGGTCTCGGCGCGGAACGGCATCGCGCCATCCACCCAGGCGCTGACCCAGGCCGGTCGACCGCGTTCGACATCACGTCCAAAACCCGGCGGTACTTCGATTGCCGCATCGAGATTTCCGCCCTGCATACGTTTTTGAAGGTCGGCATAACCGACGAGCGGCGGCTGCTCTACGAAGTAGGACGAGCCTCTGAGCTCCTCGAGGTAAGCCCGGCTCTCGTGGCTCTGGTCGCGATCCAGCACCGCAAAAGTCAAGTTATTGACGTCCGTCGATATTCCAAATCCGAACACCAGCATCAGCAGCGCCGTTCCGAACAGAGCAAAGCCGAGCCGAATGGGATCGCGCAACAGCTCGATCGTTTCACGAATCGTATAGGCGACAAGACGCTGCAAACTGAACGCGTGCCGCTGCGGCGGCGGCAGTCGCGCCGGTACGTCGGTCTTGCCGGGCGGCACGACATTGCCGGCCTCCGGCGCGCGCGATCCGGTCGCCTCCTCGAGATAGCTGATGAAAGCGTCCTCCAGCGTTGCGACCCCGCGCGCCCTGATGAGATTGCCCGGCGTATCGGTCGCAAGCACGCGTCCGGAATCCATGAGCGATATGCGATCGCAGCGCTCGGCCTCGTTCATGAAATGGGTCGAGACGAAAATGGTCACGTCCTTGTTGCGTGAAAGATCGATCAAGAGTTCCCAGAACCGGTCCCGGGCCAACGGATCGACGCCTGACGTCGGCTCATCGAGGATGAGCATCTCGGGCTCATGCACGATGGCGACGGCCAACGACAGCCGCTGGCGTATGCCCAACGGCAGATCCGAGGTGCGCTGGTCGAGATAGTCCTCAAGACCGAACTGTTCGGTCAATTCACCAAGACGCGTCTTCGCCTTCCTCGCCGGCAGGTGAAAAAGCCGTGCATGAAGCTGGAGGTTTTGCCGGACGGTGAGCTCGGTGTAGAGCGAGAATGCCTGCGACATGTATCCGACACGCCGGCGCGAGTTGATGTCGCGCGCGTCGAGCGGTTTGCCAAACAGGAGAGCCTCGCCTTCGGTCGGCAGCAGCAAGCCGGTCAGCATCTTCATCGTCGTGGTTTTGCCACAGCCGTTCGAGCCGACGAAGCCGAAGATTTCGCCGCGTTCGATGGTGAAGCTTACCCGATCGACGGCGGTAAAGTCGCCGAACCGGCAGGTCAAATCGCGGGCGATGATGACCGGTTCGGCGCCGATGATGCGGCGCGCGGGTATTGTCAGTCTCTTGCGGTCCGCCCGGCGCTCTTCCGGCAAGAGCGCTATGAAAGCGTCCTCGACCGTCGCGGCGTGAGTCTGCGTTTTCAGATCGTTCGGAGAACTCGCGGCGAGGATTTTTCCGGCATCCATCGCAATAAGGAAGTCAAAGCTTGCCGCCTCTTCCATATAGGCGGTTGCGACCACCACGCTCATGCCCGAACGGCGCGAACGGATGCGCGCGATCAGTTCCCAGAATTGGCGGCGCGACAGCGGATCGACACCGGTCGTGGGCTCGTCGAGGATTAAAAGATCGGGATCGTGGATGAGCGAGCAGCACAAGCCGAGTTTCTGCCGCATGCCTCCCGACAGCTTCTTTGCCGGGCGGTCGGCAAAAGGAGCAAGTCCCGTGCTGTCCAAAAGCTCGGAAATTCGCCATTGCCGTTCGGCGCGAGATTGTCCGAACAAGCGGCCGAAGAACTCGATGTTCTCGCTGACGCTGAGGTCCGGATAGAGGTTCTTGCCCAGCCCCTGCGGCATATAGGCAATGCGCGGACAGACGGCGGCGCGGTGCGCGGAATCCGCCATATCGCCATCGAGCACGACCACGCGGCCGGACTGGACCCGCCTCGCGCCGGCGATGAGGCTGAGCAGCGTCGATTTTCCGACCCCATCGGGTCCGATCAGGCCGATCATGCAACCGGCCGGCAACTCGAGCGTGACCGCGTCGAGCGCACAGGCACGCCGATAACGCTGTGTGACATTTTCCAGACCCGCGACTGGCCTGGCTATTTCGTTCATTGCGCGACCGGCCCTTGCAGCGAAGCCGGCCACTTCGTGGCCGGATCGGTCAGAATGTAGGCGACGCCCGGCAGCCCGCTGCGCACGGATTCGGCGCGGGCCCGCAGCCGCTCGGGATCGATACGGACTCGGATCCGAAACATGAGCTTATCGCGCTCGCTCTGGGTCTCCACGGTCTTGGGCGTAAACTGAGCCGCAGTGGCGATGAACGAGACCTTGGCCGGGATCGCGATCTTTGGATAGGCATCGAGCACGATGCGGGCGTCGGTGCCGAATTTCACCTTTCCAGCCGCTTCGGTCGGCAAATAGATGTCCATGTACACATAAGAGGTATCGAGCATGGCGAAGACCTTGCCGCCGGCAGGGAGCACCTCACCGATATTGGCAATGCGGTATTGGATACGTCCGTCGCGGGGCGCCACGAGCGTGTTATCGGCAATCTCGACATTGTAGAGTTCCACGTCGTGGGTCGACGCTTCGAGCGCATGCTCGGACTCAGTCACCCGGGCATTTGCAGCGTCGAGCGCCGCAGTGGCGCCGTTGAGTTGCTGTTGCCGCTGGTCCAGGACTTCTCTGGTTTCAAAACCTTTCGCCACGAGGGCGACGGCGCGATCGAATTCCTGCTGCGCCAAGAGCAACTGCGTCTTCTGTTGCGTCACATTGGCGTTTGCTTCGTCGACCGCCCGTTGCGCCTGCTCCACCTGGGCCTGCGCCTTCTTGAGCGAGGCGGCGAGGTCTTGCGTGTCCATGCGCGCGACAACCTGGCCGGCTTTGACCATGTCGCCTTCGTCGGCAAATATCTCGGAGATACGGCCGGCGTATTTGGTGTCGATATCGATTTCATCCGCTTCGAGCCGGCCATTGCCGAATGCGATGCCGGCCGGCAATTGCGGGTGTAGCCGCTGCCAACCGTAGTAGGTTGCACCGGCCCCACCGGCGAGCACGGCTAGCGCAATCACGACGCGTATCAGCCAGCTGCGCGCCGGTTTTCGCTTTACTATCGGGACCGGTAAGCCTCGATCGGCGAGCGCTGGAACATGGTGGTCCGTTGATGGGGGGGTGCTTTCAAGACGGCTTTCAGTCGCGCGAGGCGGCGCCGCGCCGGTTATATTGCGGTCTTGTTCCATCTCGCGTCCACTTTAGCAGCCCCCGCCGGCGCTGTTTCAATTAACATTGCCGGCGATCGTCGTGTTGACATAGGTCAACGCGCCGTCGCCGACGTGCTCCAGCTGCCCTAGACCCGGGCCGATCACGCCATACGAATTTAACAGCGCGAGCGAATTGCTGGACGGAATAGCCCTGCGGCTCGCGCGCGGTTCGCCGACTCAAAGGGGCCAGCAGGTCCAATAATTGCTGCAGTACGCCCAGGTTATTGCTCGTCGGCCATCACCGCTCGCTGCAGCTTCCAATGCCTCATCGGACAGATCATTGGCAGTGAGGGCTTCGCCAGCCTCGTCGAGATCATTGGCGTCGTTGTTCATAGGATCGCTCCTCGATGTGAATACGAAAAGCACATTGATAGGCTGCTTCGGGGGAAGAATTTTGACAAATCTCAAAGAAAACGATGGTGCGAAAGCAGGTGGCAACGGCGCCTTTGTCGATATTGCCGCCGCCTTGAGAACGCCGTTGGCCAGCTTAGGCGATTTGATCTGGCTCAATACGGCGGCACGCCGCATGGCCCATGGTGGCGGTTGAGCTCGTTCCTCATCCCTCATCGCAAAATTGGACCAATGGCCGACACAGCCCCCCTCGTCGACACCTCCGCCGCGAAACTCCAGCCTTTGCAGGCGGAGCCGGAAACGGAAATCAGCCGGGCAGCGCCCGCTGCCAACGCACTGCCGGATCTCGACCGCACCTTGCACGCCGCCATGGCGCGGCTCACCGGGGGATTGGCGCCTAGTGCGCTGGCAGGCGCCTATCTCGACTGGATGACCCATCTGGCGGTTGCCCCGGGCCGGCAGATGCAGCTCGCCGGCCAGGCGGCAATGGGCTTTCTCGAAAATCTCGCTTTTGCTTCGCGTTGCGCGATCGGTGCCGAACAGGACCCGGGCGAGATCGCACTGCCGCAGGACACCCGATTTCGCGCGCCCGAATGGCGGAGCTATCCGTTCAACGCCTATGCCCATGCGTTCCTGTCGGCCGAGCGCTGGTGGCAGGCGACAACGACCGACGTTCGCGGTCTCAGCGGACGGCACCAGGACATGGCCGCCTTCACGGCCAGGCAGCTTCTCGACATGGTCGCGCCGTCCAACTTCATTTGGACAAATCCCGAGGTGCTCTCGCGCACGCGGTCGCAGGCCGGCATGAATCTCGTGCGCGGAACGTTCAACCTGGCCGACGATCTGATGCGGGCCGGCACCGGCCGAGGTCCTGCGGGATCGGAATCCTTCGTGGTTGGCAAGACCGTGGCGGCAACGCCGGGCAAGGTCGTTTGCCGCACGCCGCTTGCCGAGATCATTCAATATGCCGCGGCCACCGAAAAGGTCAGGCCGGAACCGATCGTCATCGTTCCAGCTTGGATCATGAAATACTACATCCTCGATCTTTCGCCGGCGAATTCGCTGGTAAAGTTTTTGACCGAGCAGGGCTTCACGGTCTTCATGATCTCATGGAAAAATCCGGACAGTGACGACCGCGATATCGGATTTGATGATTACCGTACGCTTGGCGTGCTTCCCGCCATCGAGGCGGCGACCGCGATCACCGGCGCGGAGCGCGTGCACGCCGCCGGCTACTGCCTTGGCGGCACCTTGCTGGCGATCACCGCAGCCGCCATGGAACGCGACCGCGACACGCGTCTGGCGAGCCTGAGCTTCCTCGCTTCGGAGGTCGACTTCAGCGACGCAGGCGAATTGATGCTGTTCATCAACGAGAGCCAGGTGGCTTTTCTCGAGGACATGATGTGGGATCGCGGCTATCTGGATTCAAAGCAGATGGCCGGCGCGTTCCAATTGCTGCGGCCCAACGATCTGATCTGGTCGCGCCTGGTGCATGATTACATGATGGGAGAGCGATCGACGCCGATCGACATCATGGCATGGAACGCCGACGCGACCCGGATGCCCTATCGGATGCACTCGGAATATCTGCGCTCGCTGTTTCTCGACAACGATCTGGCGGAAGGCCGCTTCAAGGTGGATGGCCGCCCGATTGCGCTGCACGATATTCGCGCTCCGGTGTTTGCGGTCGCCACCGAGCAGGATCACGTGGCGCCGTGGCGCTCGGTATTCAAATTTCAGCTTCTGCTCGGCGCCGATATCACCTTCGCGCTGACCAATGGCGGTCACAACGCCGGCATCCTGTCCGAGCCCGGCCATCCGGACCGGCATTTCCGCCTGGGGTCACACCGGGCCGATGCTCACTACGTCGATCCCGATACCTGGATGAATACCACTGCGCCGCAACCGGATTCCTGGTGGCCGGCCTGGACCGCATGGCTCGCCGAAAAATCCGGTCCGCCGGTCCCGCCTCCCTCTGTCGGCCGTGATGGCACCAAGTTCGCGGCGGGAGAAGACGCGCCGGGCCAATATGTGCTGATGAAGTAGGTTCGATCGCGCGCTCTGTCGATGAGCGCGACTGTTCGTTTACCTCAATACTGAGCCGAAAGGTTCGGTACGAGACAGTCAAAATGGAAA
>Ga0181518_10001083_pt1 | contig 28518 bp, 20 predicted proteins | sample PEATcosm2014_Bin_28_FD_119751 | JGI IMG/M metagenome (GOLD analysis project Ga0181518, IMG submission 119751) | Peatland microbial communities from MTU Mesocosm Facility, Houghton, MI, USA - PEATcosm2014_Bin01_60_metaG | ecosystem: Environmental > Terrestrial > Soil > Wetlands > Peat | place...
GGCAGGAGTCCAACTTCGGCCATCGCACCTCCTGCCTCCATAGAAAACCACGGAGGTGGCCCACGGCCCTCTCGAATTTCAATGTGGTTGCGAGGATGTCAACAGAGCCAGATGACTTCCAGAAACTTTTCGAAAGGAAAGAGGCTAGTGCCGTTCCAACTATTTCGGCCAAACGACGGTCCAAACATCTGACGCCAACACGGCGAAGGCATTCTCGACGGGATTTGCTGGAACAAGTTGGAACGGTACTAGACGGCGGCTTCGTTGTGACGGGCCGCGGCCACCATGGGCTGCGGCAAGGCGCAATCCACGATCTGATTGATCGCGTAGATTGATTCCCTTTCGCAGGCACGGCAGCGCAGAACGAAGACCCGGGAGACGAGCAGGAACTGCGAATCATTCTCCTCGTGCTTTCCCAGATAAGCGCTTTCTTTCTTGCTTACGATGCTGGGAATGCGCACGGGTTTTCCGCAGTGCCGACACAATACGCCGCGGAAATGTTGACTGACAGGTTCGGCGGACATCTGGACAACTCCTTGGACAGATTTCAGCGGAGGCTTCGGAAGCAGCAGGATACTGAAACACCGATGAATTTGTCTACCACAAGATAAGGTTTCCACAGGGCGAAAGAATGTGACTCGGGTCACATGGGAAAAAATTCCAAGTGGTTTAGAACAAAGCACTTGTGAGTAGATGGCGACTCTGAGTAGGGCTCCGGGGTGTACTTCGCCGTGGAAAAATACCGAGAAAGCTTTCCTAACGCTCCTTGTCAAACCATGGTTGAGAATAAAAAGATATCGATTTTCAAGCATCCGATGCGTAACCTCCGGCCTAAGCTCTTCGTATCTCAACCTGGCATCCCTCAAGTCAAAGATCGCCGACCGACAGCCGCTATCGCGTCAGATGGAACGCTTTGACCCAGGGCACCAGGTTGGGCAAGAGGTCGCCGGCAGCGTGCACGATAACCAACCCAGCAAAATTCTTCGTTCGCATCCACAAAACGCCCATGAAGAGCCCGGCCAGCGAGGTCATCACGATCGAGTACCCGACGGCCATCAATAGCGAAGGATGTGAGCCAAGAGCTTCCTGCGTGGCCGCCGTACGCAAGTAGAAACCAGGCGCATGTAGCAATCCAAAGAGCACGGCTGCCACCACCAGGCCGCCCCAGGGCGACCGCGACACTGCCGCAAGCCGCTCCTGCAGCAGCACGCGGAAGAAAAATTCCTCGACAACTCCAACTTCAATTATCAACCAGGCAAAGCTGAGGGGCGTAGCGACCGCAAGTACCCACACCGGCAGATGCGCTTCCCGAATGTCATGTAGACCACTCCCCAGGGTTGATTGCATGATGAGAGCAGCCAACGACATCCACAGCGCCGGGCGGAGATCGCGCCATGTCAGCGAAATCGGCATGAGTTCAGCGATCCTGTAGTGTCCCAGCGCCACCATGAGCGCTGCGGGGCTGACAAATGTCACGAGCTTCACGCCCAGCACCACGACCGAGTGCAACGGCTCAGTCCTAATGTGCGCTATGCGACCAAATCCCGATACCAGCATCCATGCGATCACCACCAGGTACATCACCAGAACCGCGGTTTCGATCCTGGGCTGGCGTACAACATAGGGCAGTGCTGACACTCGACGTGTGGTCAGCATGGCGAGCGCAGGGAATATCACCCCGAGAACTACCAGTGCGGCGAGGGCTTCGCTTGCCTCGAACCCCTCAAAGGTCCGCATCAACACGAAAGCCACTGCCCAGAGCGCGAAGTAGGCGCCCACGTATGTTCTGGGACGAATTGATGAAGTGGAAGTCTCCATACTCCCCCATACGCACGCCGCTGCAAGTAAGTTCCGTCGGGGTCCCAGACCGCCAGCCATTCATTCCAAGCGGAGGTGGTCGAAACATCGGGGTCATTTAGCCAGTTAACGATTAACCCGTAGAAGTGCTCGCGGTCGCCCGGAGTCCGCTTGGGAACGCGCGCGACACGGAAGCAGTCACCCTATCAACGCGCCTCATTTAGCTCTTTGAGTGTGTCCTGCACGAGGCTACGAATTTCGGCCCGCCGCTGCTCGGTATCGGACCACGACGACAGAGGCGCCTTGTGAGAATCAATCATGGCCAGTGCCTTTTCGGCGTACTGACGTGCCAAGTCTTTCTGTCCATCTTTCAAATAGGCATCGGCAAGGTTATAGTGCGCATCCGCGGAGTCCGGATAAGCGAGGAGGTTGAGCTTGAAGTTCTCGATTGTCGCCTTCCTCTCCATTGTGGCTTCGCGCAGATGGCCGGCTTTCTCGTCTGTCTCGGCCTGGAGCAAAAAGCCCGAGGCGATGATGTCCAGGCTGACCTCGGGGAACAACTGCGCTTTGGGATCACGCTTCCGGGCTTCCATCAATTGCTGCGTGACCTGGGCGGCTCCGCCGGGCACTGCCAACTGATTGAGGATGGCGGCAGCGGCCAGCGGATCGACGGGGGCGTGCCCTGGAGTTTTGATGAGTGTGGTGACAAACCATTGGACGATGATGCCGGGCAGATCCGGATGAGTCTTAAAGAGATCGGTGCCGTGGCTGCCGGTGTCGGGAACTTTGCTAGGATCGCTGGTCTCATACCAGAGCCAGGGCGCTTCCTGCGCAGCGGGATAGTGGATCAGCTTCCTCATAGGACTGGAGGCTCTGGCGTAGAGCCAGAGCACGGTTTCGAAGGTAGGAGGATATTCGTCAGTATCGGCAATGACGAAGAGTTCGGGCAACTGCGCAGCTTCGTGGAGAAATTCGATGCCCGGAGGAAAGGAATCACCAGACAGCATGACGAGGGATTTTATGCCGGCGGGTTGCAGTCGGGCGGTTTCCAGAGCATTGATAACGCCGTAGCTTCCGGCGCCTGCCAAGCCAATGACCTCACGCTGGACGCCGGGCTGCGAAACCAAGTATTGAAACGCTGTGTCAACGTCGCCAGACCGCATCGCGCGTACCCTTGCCCTCTCCGCGTCCGTCAGCTTGGTAGAAGGCGTGCCTCCGCTTTCGCCGTGGCCGCGGCCGTCGACTGCGAGCGTGTTGATTCCAGCCGCGGCCAGTTCTAGGGCCAAGCCATCCCACGATGTACGCGTCCGGTTGCTTTGATGGAAGAGCAGCACACCAGGGCCCGGCTTGGCCGCGGCAAAGTAGCTGGCCTTAAGCAAGGTGCCGTCGGAGGCTCTCAGATCGACCACACGGGCAGCCGCCGGCGGCTGCGACTGTTGCGCGCTCGCGTCTGCGGCGCTCGTTGTGCCCTGTCCCAAGGCGGCCACGCTAAAGATGAGCACTGCCAACGGCAAGAAGATTGGCATTTTCATTAGAGTGACTCTCCTCAATTTGTTTGAACTCAAAATCCAAGGAGACGACGACCGCTTTGCGCACTTCGTCCGCCTACTGGCCCCCGATCTCTTCTCGAAGCCACATCGGTTGTCGGACAAAGCCGGGGAAATACGGCGCCACATTCTCCGGCTAGGACCGGATTGTCCCTGGGCGCTTCGCCGCCCCAAAGAGGATCTGAAGGACTTGAACGGGCGTCGTCTGTTCCCCGACCGCTTCGCCCACACCGTTGCTTTCGGGCAAGGCCCCAGCGATAGTCGCCCAATTCTCGCGTACCGCGAATGATCCGATGGCAGGGGATCACGAGCGCTACCGTGTTCGCGGCGCAGGCCCGCGCGATAATCTGTTGCCCACCCGTAGCTGACTCCTCTGGAGCATTGACTTGCTTGGCCCCACCGGCCGCGTCCGTCGAGTTGCCGCGCTAAGTGAGCACTTATTTCAGCCCCTTGACCACATAGAGTTCGGAAAGCATCCGGGTATAGCCATACACGTAGGCGCGACCGTCAGAGCTGAAATGTAAGTGAACGAGTTCGCAAAGTCCCGTCGCATCTGGCGAGCTCAGTTCTCTGAAGAACTGTCTTTTTCCGCTCAGAATGTTCAAGCGATAAATCTTGACCGGGGTCGCTTTCCACTGGTATGCGTACATGAAATGCGGGTCGGAGGTCCACGCAAAATCTTCTCCCGGCTGTAAACCCGGGATGGGACGGGCCTTACCGCCATCCAGTGGATACAACGATGCTCCAGTGCCCGCGAGATCGCTACCAGCAATCAACTTGCCATCGGGAGAGACCTGACAGAACGCAACTCCTTCCGGAGTCACGGGACGCGGTTTGCCACCATCTACGTTCTGAATGAAACACCGAACCGCGTGCCCAGACTGGCTGCCGGAAAAGATGATTTGCTTGCCGTCAGGCAGCCACTTACCTCCCGGCCAATACTGTTGAATGTCGCCCCGTTCAATTCGCTTCGCTGTGCCCGCTCCTGTCGGCAATAGCAGAATCTGGGAATCAGAAACAATCGTGCTGGCCCACTTTCCATCGGGAGAGAACTTGTCGGCCATTCCTTCGCCAAGTGGAATCGGTGGCGATCCTTGCAAGTCCCGCATGGCTACAGTATAGGTTGGTCCACCCCCCTCTCCCTGCTCGTCGAAAAGTAACCAGTGGCCGTCCGCAGAGAGATCCACGGGAATCGAATAGTCCAACCAGGAGAGCTCCCGCTCCTTGGTTGTTCCGGGGGCCAAAGCCATAATGCCAGCGCGCTGGTCATCGCGGGTCAGGAGGATTCTGCCATCGGGAGCGATATCCTGCAGCGTGACCCCACCGGCTGCGCGGTAACTCTGACGCTGGCGGCCCCGTAAATCAACGGCATAAACTCGGCGTTCCAGCCCGGCTTGCGCGGCCGAGAACCAAACCTCGGCCCCGTCCGGAGACCATGCCAGCCCTTCCTCACTTTCCCAGCCAGTGGAAAGAATCCTCTTGCGCCCTGCAAGGTCGACGATCGAAACAACCCCCCGGTCGTCAAAGTCGGTCGCGTGGTCGAGAAATGCGATTTGGCCGCCTTTGGGCGATATCCGGGGATGGCTGATCCAGCCGGCAGTTTCGTATAGAACATGGCCAAGGGGGAATTCAAGACGCTGTTTGCCGACCATATCGCGGACAACGGCGAGCGTTGTCCCGTCCGGACCCCAATCAGCCCACTCGATATCCTTCGCGATCTGGCGAGCGGATCCGCCTGTCAGGGGGACTTGGCCAAGAGTGCCCCGGAATCCCAGGACAAAGTGATGATCGACCGACTGCAGTACCGCCATTTGGCCGGAGGAGGAAACCGCAAGCAGTTGAGTTGCCGGCAATCCCAGGTTTCGCGTGCCAGGGATTTTCAGGTCGGTTGTGAAAATTTCGATTGGCGCGCCGCCCCAAGAGGCCGCATAGATGACGTTGTGCCCGTCGGGCGCAAACCTTGCGGAGTAAACCGTGCCGCGCCTAACGGTCAGCCGCTGAAAGTCTGGCGGTTGCGATTGGGCGGTGCGACGCCCCAGGAACAAACCCAATCCGAGGAGGCTTCCAGAGACGACGATAGCGAGAGATGCCAAGAGCGTGCGCTTGCGTCCGGACGCAGCTGTGGCGAGGCGAGCGCCGACGGTCGGTGCCTCGGCTGGATACGTGTCAACCGAGGCCCCCTCCAACCTCGCAACAAAGCGATAGCCACGGCGTGGGACTGTCTCAATAAAGGAAGGATTGTCGGCTGAATCGCCCAGAGCAGTTCGAAGCTTGCCGATCGCGACATTCACGGCGTGGTCGAAGTCTCCAAAACTTTCGTTCGGCCAGATACGGGATTGCAGCTCCTCTCGAGTGACCAGGTCCCCCGCGTGCTCCACCAGGATCTGTAGCACCTTTAAGGGCTGGTCCTGGAGCTTAATCCGGCTTCCCGATTTACGGATCTGGCCGGAATTGAAATCAGCCTCAAACGCCCCAAACCGAACCCTCCGGTTCCCATTAGGAGTCTGTGGCTCCCAGTTCTTTGGAAAGTCTGCCATCGTTGGTCCGCCTGAACGTTGATGCCACAGATTATTGGTCAATTCAACTATTTTGCTGGGAGACCTTACCCTCCCAGCCCTCTCCAACGTCTCTCCTGGCGCGTAACTTATTCTGGACACACAAGCTAGCTCTGGTGAATTGAGGTACCTGGCCTCCTGATCAAGCATGGCCTCCCTGCGAGGTGAGGCTTGTGCACGGTCGTTATTGCTGTTTGTTGAGTGTTTTGATGGCAGGCTCGGCGTTGGCGGATCAGCAATCTCCGAGGGGATATCAGGAGAGTGAGCCGCATCGAGCCATGGAAGCTACGGTCAAGTTCAGTCTCTATCGGGGCTACTTAATTGTGGCCGCCGGGTCAGCCAGCCCACTTACAGACCTCAATTTCGTGTTGGATACCGGGGCCAGCTCCACCATTCTGGATAAGCGGCTGGCGCTAAAGCTTCATCTGGACGAACTGCCCACTAGCGTGGCAGTTCTGGACGGCAGAGTGCAAGCCGGAAAGGCCATCGTGCGGAGTCTGGAATTCGGCCCGCTGCATAGGGACAATTTCCCTGTCCTGATCCAAGATTTGTCTTTCCTGGAGAAAGCGCTTTCGGTTCGCGTTGACGCCGTGATTGGTCTCGATGCGCTGGGCCAAAGTACCTTCGTGGTTGACTATACATCGCGCGAGATCCGCTTCGGTCCGCCCGTTTTACAACTTTTTACAATCCTTTGCGATGGCTTGACACACCTGGCCTTGCGGGGCTTTACAGTCTCGGTGGGCTACGAAGTGAGTGATCCGGTCGGAGAGGCTTCCTACCGCGACTGACAGAGAACAGGAGGAGGAAATGAGTATGCAGCAAATGAAAACTCGAGGTGCGATGGCGAGATGGCTCATTGTTTTCATTCTCGTCACATTCTTCGCGGTTGTCCCGACGTTCGGACAGACAGGGCAGGCCGTGCGGGCTGAAATCCCGTTTGAGTTTACTGTCAATTCGAAGGAGCTGCCAGCGGGAACGTATACTTTCTCAGTGGACGAAAAATTTGGGCGGCTCACAGTGCAATCGGCCACCAGCGAGGTGTTGCACGCGCAGATCCTCACTCGACTCAGCGGGCCGGCCGAATTTCTTCGGAACGGCGCTCTTGTATTTGACAAAACGGGTGGCGGCCACATCCTCTCCGAAGTGTGGATACCCGGGACGGATGGAATACTTTTGCGCAGCTACCCGAAAAATTACAGTCGCGAGACCGTATTACTTTCCTTTCTGAGCGAGACCCGCAACATCTCTGGAAGGGCGACTTACGATCTCACGTGCGGCAGATGTCATGGCCCGGACGGCAAGGGTGATGAGAGAGCGGACAAATTCTTCAACATCACAATTCCAAGGCTCAGCTCAGCAGAGGTGCAAGGCAAGTCGGACGCGGAGTTGAGAGAGATCATCACTCAGGGCACCCGCGTGATGCCTCCTGTCGAGATCGATGAGTCCGGGTTCCGGCATCGTCTCCCGCCCCAGGACGTGGACGCCGTGATTGCTTACGTGCGTACTCTGAAAAAGTAGTTTGACCTTAAAATATGAATTGCCTCGTCTCTCTTGCCCGAAGCAGCATAGGCACAGCCAAGCCCGGCTAGGAAAACGGGATTGTGTTCAGACAAGTTAGTGGCGGCTAGAAACTCCAAGATGGCTTGGTCGTTCATGGTCATTTCCAAATAGGTTCGCCCCAGCAGATAGTGCGCACGGACAAAGTCTTGATCCAGTTCCAGTATTTTCCGCAACTTTTCCACGGCTTTGTCGTAGTGTCGGGCTCGTAGGACCGATGAAGCGATAACCGCGACGAAGCAATGTTTCAAGCAGCCGAGGAACGTTCGCCGAGTCATTTAGGGCCATCCTGAATTTCCCATGGCAACATTTACAGCGCGATCGAAGTCCCCAAAGGATTCTTCCGGCCAAATCCGGCGCCGCGGTTCTTCTCGTGTGACTGCTTCTTCCGGGTGCTCCAGATGGCCATTAAAATCTTGAAGGGCTGTTCCTGAAGTTTGATCCGGTGACCGATTTGCGCAGTTTGCCTGAGTGGGGGTCTACCTCGAAGACACCGAACCTTATGATCTCTGTTCGCTTGGGTTCGTCCATCCTTAGACCTCAGGCCGACATACTTCGATAAGCCTCGGTGTATGAGATTTGGAGATGGTCGGGGCTAGGTGCCAGCTTATGAGAGCATTACCAGTTGACAATTTCAATATACGGAGACTAGCTCCGGTGAATTGAAGACTGATCTCACCTGACCGAATCTCGGCGCCACCGCTACTGCGGTGAGGTGAGCGCCGTGAAAAAGTCAGTCCACTGTTTCCTGTATCCGTGGTTACTCGTCCTTCTGTTTCCTCACTCCATCACACCTTTGAATGGAACCGCCCGGTTGGGTTTTGGCCGTTGAGCTGTGCTCCGCAGGAAATCGGACGCAAGCCCTCGGTCGAAAACCATCTCATTGAAGGGGAGCAGTCGGTAGACGAAGGGCTTTGGCTACTTAATCACGTCGACCCACCCGATTTGAATGTTGTATCCGGGACGATTGCGCAGGTCCGGATCCACCGGAACAGCCCGGCCAGCGCCGAATGTCGAATAAGGATTGTAGATATCAATATTGTCGTGGATATACCGGAAACAAAAACTTTGTTGTTGGGGATGCGGCTGCTCTTGCGCTTGCCGCCGGATTCGTTCAAATGGTGGAGCCGATGGGATTCGAACCCACGACCTCCTCGATGCCATCGAGGCGCGCTCCCAACTGCGCCACGGCCCCACTCGAGGAACTTCCAAAAGTTTACCACAAATCCGTGAGTGGCTGGAGCGGCGGGCGACGTAGCATTGCGGGATTCATTGCTCACCGGCGGCACTGGGAGCATCTCAGCGGTGCGTTGCGCTAGTGTTGTTTCCCGAGAATATCATGCAAAAGTTCAGAGTCTTCAGGGGCGCTTCGCGCCCTGGGCTGAAGCCCAGGGTCTACCGAGCCCAATTCATTCTACGGGCTTTACGCCGGGGCACTTCGAGGCTCTGGGTAAACTGAAGCCCCGGCCTCCTAAAGAAAAATGCAAGGAACTTCCGGGACAGGACACTAGGCGTCCGCATGAAACCTTAGGAGACAGTGTTGCAGGTTTTTTATCGCGGGGAGCCGTGGGGTTCCAGTAGAATGCAGGCATTATGGCAAAACTCACTTTTCTGGGCGCAGCAGGTTGCGTGACGGGGTCCAAATACCTTGTAGAAGCAGCCGGCAAAAAACTGCTGGTGGATTGCGGGTTGTTTCAGGGCACGGAGGACTTAAAGGAGCGCAACTGGAATCCGCTGCCGGTGGATCTGAACACGATCAGCTACGCGGTTCTGACGCACGCGCACCTGGACCACAGCGGATGGCTGCCGGTGCTGGTGCGCGACGGTTTTCGCAAGCCCATCTTTGCCAATCCGGCGACGATCGAGCTGACGGAACTCCTGTTGAAGGATTCCGGGCACTTGCAGGAAGAAGAAACAGCGGACGCCATCAAGCACCATTGGAGCAAGCACCCGCATCCCCGGGCGCTCTATACATCGCAGGACGTCGATCCGGTGCTGCGGCTCATGAAGCCGATGCCGCGCAACGGCGGCTTTGACATTTCGCCGGAATTCCACGTGGAGTCCTATGACGCGGGACACATTCTGGGCTCCTCCAGCCTGGAGTTGACGATCACGGAGAATGGCAAGAAGACATTGATCGTGTTTTCCGGGGACGTGGGCCGCTACGACCAGCCCATCCTGAATGACCCCGTCACGCCGGTGACAAAGCAGATTGACCTGCTCCTGTGCGAATCCACGTATGGCGACCGCGAGCACGAAACGGGCGATCCGCTGGAATTGCTTAGCAATGTGGTGAACCGCGTGGTGAAGCGCGGCGGGTCCATCGTGATTCCCGCGTTTGCAATCGGGCGCACGCAGACCTTCATGTATTACCTGCGGCAATTGGAAAATTTGCAGCGCATCCCGAAGGTTCCCGTGTACGTGGACAGCCCGATGGCGCTGAGCGCCACGGATCTCTACCTGAAGCACAAGGAAGATCACGACCTGCTGTTTGCGCGCGACGAAAAGAACGGTGGCGATCCCCTGAGCGTGCACGAATTCCACCTGGCGCGCAGCGCGGAAGAGTCCAAGCAGATTAACAATGTGAAGACCCCATGCATCATCATCTCCGCAAGCGGCATGGTGACGGGCGGGCGCGTGCTGCATCACCTGGCACTTCGCTTGGGGGATGCGCGGAACGCCGTGATCCTAGGAGGATTCCAGGCCGAAGGTACGCGTGGGCGCGCCTTGCAAGAGGGGGCGAAGACCTTGAACCTGTTCGGGCAGATCGTTCCGGTGCTGGCGGAGATTGTGATGATGGGGCAGTTTTCGGCGCACGCGGGAAAGAGCGAGTTGCTGCGGTGGCTGACGGTGCTGCAAGTGCCGCCGAAGCAGGTGTACCTGACACACGGAGAGCCTGCGGCGGCACAATCGTTACAGCAGGCCATTACGGAGAAGTTCCGGTGGAAGGCCTCGGTGGCGCGTTATTTGGATACGGTTGAGGTGGGGTAAAAGTAACGCGGGAACTTTTTGAAACATTGTCCTGGGAGGCTATGGGGCAATGTATCCCGCCCGGAAACCTTCGTTCCATCCCACAAACTATTTTCAAAGGACGAGAAACATTTAGAGGGTTAATTTCGTCTATACCAGCAAGACCACTCGCGGGGTAGGAAGCTAACCACCACAGGGCAACCGACCAATAGCTTCCTACCCCTTAATTGCTCAAAAAAGAAAAGTCTGGTGCAGAACGGGCAATTCTCACCCCATCTGCCCGCTAAGATACAGCCAAAGCGCCCCGTTTGGTAGGGGTGTCTTGCGACATCGGTGGAATTTCGGTCAGGGTCAGCCCAGCGACAAACATGGGCGTGGGGGCGACGCGTCCCCAGCGGTTGAGCTCCCAGCGTGCGCGAAGAAAACGCACTTCGGGGCGCAGGGAAAGATCCAGAACCATTTTGGTGGCGCCGCGATAAAACTGTTGCGGAATCTTCAGATATGGCTTCTTGCCGAAGTCCTGGCCATCGGAAGAACCCCAGAGGGATACGTCGAGAGACTCCTGCTCAATCTGATCGCTGACGGTGAGCTCGCAGAGGAACGTGCGCGTGGTGGTGCCGGAGATGTCGAAGATCTGGCCATCGGCGTTAGATTCAAGTTTGGTTTGCGGCGGAATGATGGAAAGTTCGAGGGCCACGGCGTGGTTCCTTTCCTAACGGGGGAGATTTTAGCACAAGGTGGAAATGGGAAGTGGAGCAGCTGACGGTGAGTGCGTCACCTATTCCAAACCGGTAATTCCGGAATGCGCCCTTGCCCTGCAAGGTTCAAGATCGCTCACTTCTTCTGCAACTTTTCCACCGCTAGCTTCTCTGCGGTCGCCAGCGCATCCGCAGCCTTTACCTTTACATCGGGCTCCACACCGATCTCTGCCCAATCCGACTTTGAGAAGGGATTGATGGCTCTCACCTCAGGAATACCCATTCCGAAGTGATCATCAATGCGATGCCAGACTCCCGAATGCGCACCTCCACCTGTGGTCTCACCTACAAGGATGGCGCGCTTCAGCATCTTCAAGTCGTAGCTGAATTGCTCCGCGCCGGAGTAAGTCCTGGGGGAAGTCAGCAGATATACGGGCTTGTCAGCCAGGTTGTTTCCCGGAACAGGCGACTGCGTCCAGGACTGCTCCGAAGTGTTTTCTCTCGGGTTGTACCAATATTCTGGATGATCGAAGAGGTAGGCGGCCATCCGCGAGACCATGGCCGGTTCGCCGCCACGATTGTCCCGCAAATCAAAGATAATCGCGTCCGCGTCGTTCAGACGAGACATCGCAGCAGCGGCCGCTGCCTGGCAGATAGAAACATCAGGAAAGGAATTGAGCTTCAGATAGCCGATATTCCGTGGCAGGACCTCGACCTTTTCGAACGTGCAATTTTGTTGCTTCATCGCTTCCCGATAGCGGGCAAGGTCTCCCGGTGTTTGTCCGGCCGGGTGCCGAGGCAGAGGGTCCCGGCTGTAGTCCAATGTCAGGTGCCTGTCGGGGCTGACTTCCCTCATCTGCCGCGTCAGCAGAGCTGCAAAGGCTGCACCATCCGTCGCGGCGTCGTCATCGCCGTTTTTTTCGTGCGCCAGGAGTGCGTCCGCCATCTTCTGCGCATTGTCCCGGTCAATGTAGTATTTCTTTAGAATGACGACTGCGGCATCAATCACCCGTTGGCGCTCCGTTGCATCCAGCTTTGTTTCCCAACGTGATGGGTTAGTGGCCCCCGGCGATTGCCCATCTTGCCGCTGAGAGGGCTGCGCGCTGTCAGGTGGTGATGGCGCGTTCGTTTGGGAATCCGTCGCCATGGTATTGGCCAGCGCAGAAGGTTTTGCGCCTCTTCCCGGCTGCTGTTGTGATGCTGAGGCGATTGTTCTTTCTCGGCCTGTGTAGGTGGTGGTTTGCGGCGCCGGGGGGTTGAATGCAGATGGACCCGCATCAGTCGCGCCTTGCATCGGGCGGAACAAAGCACTCAGCGGCACGGGTCTTACGCCGCGGTTAAGCAAAACCGAGAACATGAGTAACGCCGCCAAGGACAGCACACCTCCGGATAGCAGTGCGGAGGCTCCTAGCGGTTGGCTCGCGAGAACAAAAAAGCAAGGCCCGTCTTTCGTTGACAGGCTCGCCGAGGAGCTTATGAGCTCCGGTTCCACGCGGAGATATTCCCTCGGCACGGACAGGGCTAAATCGCCGAGCAAGTCCAACCAGAGGCGGAGGCGCGGAAGAAATCCCTTTTCATCGCGGAAACGATCACGGAACAGTTGCAGAGCTTCGTCACCGTACGTCTCGCGAAAATGAGAAGGATACAGACGGAGAAGCCAGGCGTATATCTTCTCAGACATAGTCCCCCCTCAAGATTTTCTTGGCCCGGGCAAAACGCAGTAAGTCAGCAAGTCTTTCGGCCTCCGAGCGTGCCAGTTTGCGTCCCGCGGAAGTCAACCGGTAATAGCGGCGTCGCTCATGGCCGAGTTTTACGTCCTCACGCTGGTCCACCTCTTCGATAAGTTTGGCTTCGAGCAGACTCTGGATGGAGCTGTAAAGGGTTCCGGGGCCGAGTCGCATGCGACCGTCGGTCTGCTCCGCGACTTGCCGCATGATGCCGTAACCGTGCAGGTCTTCACCCGCGAGGGAGAGTAGGATCTGGAATGCAGCCGAAGGTAGCGGATCGAGTCTTCGTTTGGGCATAGTAGCTCGATAATCAGTATATCGATGAACGACTATACTCTCGCACTTTCTAAAATGCAATAGCCTCGGTCCGTGGAATCACTAAGCGTGGAGCTTGGCGAGGCGGGTTTCGGCGGCGGCCAGAGTTTCTTCCTTCTTGCAGAAAGTAAAGCGGACCTGCTGCGCCCCATCTTGCGGATCGTTGTAGAAGCTGGAGCCGGGTACGCAGGCCACACCAATGTGTTCGACGAGATATTTGGCGAAGGAAACGTCGCGCGATGCGGCGGGATATTTGGCTTCGTCGAAATGGAAGCGGGAGATGTCCGTCATGATGTAGTAGGCGCCGCGGGGCCTGTAAACGGTGAAGCCGGAGGCGGTGAGGATTTTCAGCAGGCGCTCGCGCTTGGCGGCGTAGTTGGCGGCCAGCTTGTCGTAATAGGACTGCGGCGATTTGAGCGCGAGGGCGCCGGCTTGCTGCAGCGGAGCGGCCGCACCGACCGTTAGAAAGTCGTGGACCTTGCGGATGGCTTGCGTGGTTTCCGGCGGGGCAATGGCCCAGCCAACGCGCCAGCCGGTGACGCTGTAGGTTTTGGACATGCCGTTGATGACGATGGTGCGGTCGCGCATGCCGTCCAGGCGAGCCATGGTGATATGCTCGGCGCCGTCGTAGATGATGTGCTCGTAGATTTCGTCGGTGATGCAGTAGGCGTTCCAGCGCACGCAGAGATCGCGGATGAATTCGAGTTCGGCGCGGGTGAAGACTTTTCCGGTGGGATTGTTGGGCGTGTTGAGGATGATGGCCTTGGTGTGCGGGCCAAAGGCGGCGGCGAGTTCCCTTTCGTCGAAGGTCCAGTCGGGCGGCCGGAGCTTCACGAAACGCGGCGTGGCGCCTGACAGGATGGCATCCGGGCCGTAGTTTTCGTAGAAGGGCTCGAAGACCACGGTTTCGTCGCCGGGATTGATGATGGCCATCATGGAGGACATCATCGCTTCCGTGGAGCCGCAGCAAACGGTGATTTCGCGCTCGGGATCGACAGTGATGCCCTGGGTGCGCGCGAACTTTTCGACGATGGCGTCGCGCAGGGGTTTCGCGCCCCAAGTGATGGCGTACTGATTGATGTCGTCGGCGATGGCCTGGCGCGCGGCCTCCTTGACTTCCTCGGGCGCGGCGAAATCGGGAAAACCCTGGGAAAGATTTACGGCGTGGTGCTGCAGCGCGAGGCGCGTCATTTCGCGGATGACGGATTCGGTGAATTGCTCGGCCTTGGCGGAGAGCATGCGGCGGGCGATGTGCGTCATGTTGGTTTCGGGAGTGGACATGGGGATTAATTGTAGCAAAGGAGAGACGGGCAGTAGCGCGGAGCAGATGGATGGTGGATATCAGATATCAGTGATCAGTGATCAGGAGGCGAAAAACGCGGCTCAGATCTTCCCTTTCGTGTAAGGAAGGATACGTAGCCCAGAAAGGAAAAGAGCGGATCTCGGGAGCGGGTGTCTATACATGACTGATGGGTGGATGGGTTGCAGTTGGAAAAGCGGCGGCAAGCCGCCGCACTCCAAGAAGGGCAGAAATTGTGCGGACATGGGGCGCAGGAGTCCTGCGCCCCTACGCGGACAAAGTCGGAACGCGGAGCAGACACGCCGCTGTTAAGGTTCGGTTTACGTGTGGCTGAGTTGGCGGCCCGCCTCCCTCCTACGGCGGGCAGGCAGAAGGGGCCCTACAGAGAATAAAGAAGGAGGATTAGCGGGAGCGGATGGCGGCGGAAAAGGTTGCTTTGGAGGATTCGCCATAGAGAAGGCGGTACATGGTGGCGTTGCGCAGGATGATCTGGACGTACTCGCGGGTTTCGGTGAAGGGGATGGACTCGACGAATTCGGGTAATTCCTCATAGGTGCGTTCCGCCCTCCACTGCGCGAGACGGTCATCTCCGGCGTTGTAGGCAGCGGCGGCGTATTCGGGTGCGCCGGTAGTGCGCGTCAGATCGGCGATATAGAGCATGCCCAACTCGATGTTCACCTCGGGGTCGAAGAGCGAATTTCTGTTGTAGCGGACTTTGCGTTCCCTGGCCAAGCGGCGGCCTTCCTTGGGAAGAATCTGCATGAGGCCGATGGCATTGGCGTGAGAAACGGCGTCAGCCTGAAACGTGGATTCCTGACGGATGAGGCCGGCGGCGAACATGGCGTCGAAATCGTTGCGTTCGGCCTCGCGGCGCAATGTGGCTTCATAGGGAAGCGGAAAGAGAACCTTCCACACGTTCACGGGAACGTCCTTGAACTGGCGCGCATCGAAATTCGAGACCGCCATGCGGCCATAGGCCATCCCGGTGGCGAAGTGGCCCTGATCGAAGGCGGCTTGCGCGGCTTCAACCATGAAGCGCGGCGAAGCCGTGGCGGCATAGGCGGCTTTCAGTTCGAGTTCGGCGGAAGCATCGAACGCGATGGTGCGCAGGGCTTGCGCGCGGTTCCAGCGGTCCGCGACATTTGGCGCGACAGGTTCGTCAAACGCGCGCAGCGGCGGCGCGGGCGGAATTTGCGCGAGAAAGTCCACGGGATCCTGCTCGCCCGGGCCCAGTTTTTCCAGGTGCGCCGCGGCGTACTCCGCGAAATAGCTGGTGGGAAACCGCTCGATGGCCTTCGCGTAGTAGGCGCGCGCATGAGCGGGATTGCCGCCGCGTTCGGCGTTGCGTCCTAGCCAGTAGAGGGCGTTCACGGCGGCCGCGGAAACAGGATACTTGCGCAGGAAAATGCTCATCTTGTCGTCGGCGATAGGCAGCCGATCGAGATAAGCGACCCAGGCGATGCGCCACTCCGCGTTGTAGGCGTCCTTGCCGGCCGGGAACGCGTCGAGGATGCGCTGGTAATAACTGACGGCCTTGCTGCGCTGCAACTCCACCCAGTAATAATTTCCGCCGGCCATCAGCGCATCTTCGGCCCAACGGCTTTGCGGATATTTTTCCCAAATTTTTTCGATGGCCGCGAGCATTTCGGCTTCGTTTTTTTCGGAGCGATAGTCCTGCGAGAGGGTGTAGAGACGCTCCGCATCGGCCTCCGGATCGCTGACTTTCAGCGAAGCAAGCAACTTGAGTGAGGGTTTCGGGTGCTGGCGGCACTCCGCGATGCGCACAAGAGCGCGCTGGCGCGTGGGGTTGGCGGAATCCTTCAACATGGCCGCGAGCTTTTCGTACTCGGCGCGCGCTTCTTTCCATTTGTGCGCGTCATAGAACTCCTGCGCGCGCTGGTCCTGCAACTCACCGGTGGCGTAGGGGAATTCGCTGTGAAGCTGCTTGTTCAAGCGCGGCAGCGCGGTACCGGCATCGCGCGCTTCATCGGCCAGCGGGAATTCGTAGTAGAGCGCCTGGTAATCCTTGGCGGCGGGCACAAGGTGGCGAGCGGCTTCATTGGCGCGAGCACGCTCCAGAAGCAGGCCTGGCTTCGAGGAAGCCGCGGGATACGCGGCGAGCGCGTCGAGACCATCCTGCGGGCGGCCACTTTCCACCGCCGCGGGCACGTAGGCCTCCAGCACTTGTTCCTTGATGGCGGTGCTGGGGTACTCCTTCAGAAGAGTGGTGAAATCCTGAACCGCTGCGGCATTCTTATTCAGGGCATGCTCGCTTTGCGCCGTCCAAAAAAGCGTGTACTCGTACAGAAGCGTGTCGGCCTTGGCTTTCTGGAGCCAGACGAGGGCTTGCTGCGCGTGGGCGTGGGAGTACTCTTCGTAGCCCAGCGCGAGGGCCGCGCGCTGTCCCCAAACGCTGGCGGAATTTTTGTTGGCGAAGGAGGCGAGCTTTTCATAGGAGCCGGGAGTGCCGAGATGAACGTCGCGGGCAAGCAGGGCGAGCTCTTTTTGCGCGGCGGCGTCTTCGGGAGTCGCGGCATCGAGCGCCGGCGCTGTGGTATCGGGCTTGCAGCCGGTGCGGCACGCGGGCGATTTGGGCTTGGCGGATTTTTTCTTTTTGTGGGTAGGGTCCTGTGGAGTCGTGGAGACGTTGCGGACGGTGGCGGTGGGTTTCAGCCCGGGGGAAGAAGAAAGAGAAGAAGAACTGGTTGACGCCTGCGTGATTGGGGCGCCCGCCTGCGGCGGGTGCTGCGCCCCTACAGAAGAGGCTGCGCAAAGCCCCAGCGCTAGAGCGCGCTGCACGATGGTGCGCGTCGCGTTGTGCTTAGCGCGATTTGCCAGCCGTGGCGTAGGGGTATTCGCCGAGCAAGGAAGGATCACCGTCGGCAAGGATCTCCACCAACCAGCGATAAAAGTAATCGACTGGGTGGTCCATGATGGGCTTGAATCTGCGGTCGTATTCTCGATGAGCTTTCTCAATGTCGTCTTTCAGTCGGATGCAGATATCTCTGTGTTCGCGGCCGAGTCTAACGAGTTCCGGTCGCAACATTTTAATATCCTGCATCGAAACTTTGGCCACGCGATTTGCGCGGCGGTGGAGTTCCTGTTCCTCAGGAGTTAACCGGTTGATGTCGAACTCGGAGTCGACACCAACCATAACTTCCGGCAATTCCAATTCTACAGGAGTGGGCGGCAGAGGCGTGGGCTCAAGGTCATAGGAAGGAGGTTCCACCGGTTCCAGTTGCGCATGAGCCGCGGCATTTGGGGCGGCAGCTTGGGGAGCCGGAACACTGGGCGCCGGGCGTTGCGGGGCGGCGGGCGTTTCGGGAACCGCGATGCCCATGGCCTGAGTGATGCTCTCTTCCAGAGGGCTGCGCGAACCCGCTTGCAGCGCCATGGCGATGAAGCGGGACAACACTTCCAAAGAAGCTGACAGCGCGGCGGCGGCCGTTTGGGCGCGCAACATCGGAGGAAGGGCGTTGGTGGGGCGGCTGCTGGAGCAGGCCGCGACGACATCACTGACTGCCTGTGTCAGTTCGTCGTTCGTGTGCTTGATGCGCTCGAGGTTATCGCGTACGGCGCGCGCCACCGCTTGTTCCACCGGATTGGGTTCAGGTGCCATGGCCATCCTCGGCGTTTTCGCCGGAAATTCTCCCGATTCTTCATTTTGGGAGCAACGCAGCGGGGAGTCAACGGGGACGCAGGGAGCGTGTGACCAATTGTTGCTCCTACGCAGATGGTGGGACGTAATCAATTGAGAACAGAGTGGTTAGGGCGATGAGGCGGTTGGCTGAAAAGCCGGGCCCTTGCAATTCAGGAATGCGGGGCACGAGAAACGAGACTTACATATATATGGATGTGTCTGCTGGAGCAGGGCTGAGCCCTGCTCCCTGAAGCAGACTAAGGGACGACGGGCAGCAGAAGGGCGGAAGGGTGCGCCGCGTCGTGAAGGATGGTGTTGGTGGCGTCGGTCCACTTCGCGGAAGTGGCGGCGGACTCGCCCGTGTTCAGATTGCGATCGAAACGGGGGAAATTGCTGCTGGAAATTTCCAGGCGGATGCGATGGCCAGCGCGAAAAACGTTGCTGGTGGCCCAGAGATCGATGGCAAGCGAGTAGACCTTGCCCGGCGTGAGGAGGGTGGGGGTTTCCTGCGAATCGCGATATTTTGCGCGAAGGATTCCTTCGGCGACGTTGATGGCGGAACCGTCGGGAGATACATCAACAAGCTTGGCGGTGAAGTCGGTATCCACCGTGGAGGAGGAGGCAAAGAATTCAAGGCGCACGGGGCCGGTAACTTCGAGGTCGTGTTCGAGTGGCGAGGTGGAGTAGATGAGAACGTCGTCGCGCTCTTCCACGGCGCGCTGGTCTTTGGGGCCGGGGGCAAGATGGACCGCGTCGCAGCAAAGCGGGCCACCGGTGGTGGGTACGGGTTTGCCGGGATCGTAAGTGAATTTGTCCGCGGGTTCGGAGGCCGGCGCGGTGGTGGAAAGAGAGCCATTGCCGCGGGAAGAGTTGGCGGAGCCCTGTGAGTGGAGAAAATATCGCGTGTTCTTGGCGCGAGCCAGCGGCCAGTCGTCTTCCTGTCTCCATTGATTGGGGCCCATCACGAAAATCGTAACGGGTTTACCGGTAGCGAACTCGTTTTGCATGCCTTTGAAGAGGAAATCGTACCAGCGGAGGGTGGGGTCGTTTTCATCGTATTTTGCGGCTTCAGGGCCGAAGTCGACGTCGCCAATCTTGCGGCCGCCACCGGCGTGGCCGCCGATGACGACGAGAAGACGCTGGCCTTTGCGGGCTTCCTCGGTTGCGGCGTGTGCTTTCAAGCCGATGTAGTTGCGAAGAGAGCCGCCCAGGAAGATGTCGTACCAGGCCGCAATGTGCAGCGCGGGAACACGAATGTCGGGGTAGTGATCTTCGATGGTCAAGCGCTTCCAATAGTCATCGTAGACGGGATGGGCTAGCCAATCGAGGAAGTACGGAGCGAGCAAAGGTGTGGAGGCGTTGACGGCACCCGCAGCTGGGAGATTGAAGAGCGGATATGTGGTGAGGGGAAGAACGTCCTCACCGATGCGCGCGTTGGTGGCTTTTTGGACGGAGCGATTCAGGGTGTCCTGTGCAAGACCCGAGGCCCAGGACTCGTCGAACCATTGCTCGAACGCGCCGCCCTGGTAGGTCCAGCCGTCGTGATAGTTGCTGGCGGTAACCACGGGACATATACCGGCGAGATGCGGGGGATGCGCCGTGGCGGCGAGCATCTGCGTGGCGCCGACGTAGGAACCGCCGAACATGCCGACTTCGCCGTTGGAATACGGAAGAGCGGCGGCCCACTCAACGGCGTCGTAACCGTCTTCGGCTTCGTGGATGAAGGGATACCAGTCGCCCTCGGAGGTGTAGCGGCCGCGCACATCCTGGATCACCACGACGTAGCCGTGCGCGGCGGCCAGGTATGCAAAATTGACGCTCCCGCCCGATTTGTTGTAGGGCGTGCGCTGGAGGAGCACGGGAAATTTTCCGTCGGCGTCGGGGCGATAGATATCGGCGCGAAGAGTGACGCCATCGCGCATTTTCGCGGAAACGTCGCGCTCGACTTTGACGGCAAAGGATTCAGCGGCGAGGAGCGGAGAAATGAATAAGGCCAGAAAAAGGAAGAGGGCCGGCTGGCGCATGAACAGAATTCTCGGTGTCATCGAGGGATCTCCAGGACAAGCTGGGTAGATGATAACGCGTCCGAGATTTTGCGGGAGACAGAAAAAGATACTGATGGAGTCCTGGAAGGCGGAGATGACAATCGGAGCTGCTAACAGTTTGTCGCGAGTTGTGTACCCCAATGGGGCTGAGCCACTTGGTCAGCAAACGATCAAGGCGGGGAAGCAAACCTTGCTGAAGGTGGTAAAATAAAGGCTTCAGGGGGCGACACGGTTTCGACGGAAGCTGTCGCGTCTCGAAGGCATGCCGGGGCCCACCCGCCCGTAACAGGATGGAAACTAGAACTGCCAATAACAACTTGGCACTTGCTGCTTAATTAATTAAGCGCACGCTTCCCCGGGCTTTGCTCACGGGCCCGGCAAGAGGCGTCATACAGTGAGCTGGCCTGAGCCTTTCGGTCCGTAAGGCTTGGGCGAGAACCATCGGACTAGCCGGCTGCGTTTCTTGCTCATTCTGAGCGCGGAAGGCGAAACCTAGCGAATTGAGCTACGCATGTAGGCTTCGGGCCGTTGCGCTTTTCGGACGGGGGTTCGACTCCCCCCGCCTCCACCATTCAATCGCCAGTAGTGTGGCTCCGGCTAAGGGAGCGGTGTAGTTGTCGCTGGCGCCAAAATCGCATGCGTTGTGCACAAGTCATGTAAATTAGAAGTGCGTGGAGCGGGCAAATGAAAAACATGCTGGGGATCATTTTGAGTGCGGCCGTGCTGTTAACCGCGGTGTGGATGCATGCGGCGGAGGATGCGGGCCGGCCGAAGATCTATGGGATTGCCTATGTGAAGGTGAAGGTGACGGACGTTGAGAAGTCCAAGGAATTTTACGGGGGAGTTTTGGGGCTGCGAGCCGACGGGGAAAGCTGCAAGGGCGTGACGGATCCCTGCTTCAGCATCAATGGATCGCAGCACGTAGAGTTGGTGAAGACGGATGTGGGGGATAAAGGTCCCTTTCTGCCTGAGATCGGATTGACGACGAACAGTTTGTGGCAAATGCGGAGCTACTTGACGGCGAAAGGGATTCCGGCTTCGAAGATTCTGCAGCGGCCCGATGGGATGGAGTATCTGGAAGTGCTGGACCCAGAGCGCCACAAGATCGTGTTTGTGGAAGGCAAGGCAAGTGTTGCGGAGGCTCTGCCACCGGGAGCGATCAGCAACCGGATGATACACGCCGGGTTTGTGGTGAAGGATGGCAAGGCCGAGAGCCGTTTTTATGAGGATACCCTCGGATTCAAAGTGTTTTGGCATGGCGGGAAAACGGATGACGAAACGGACTGGTACATGGTTCAGGTGCCGGATGGAGATAACTGGCTCGAGTACATGCTGAATATTCCTGCGACGGCGGATCATAAAGAGCTGGGCATACAGAATCATTTTTCGCTGGGAGTGCGGGATGTGCAGGCGACGGCGAAAGATCTGGAAGCAAGAGGAGTAAAGCTGCCGGGGAAGCCCATACTGGGGCGGGATGGGAAATGGCAATTAACCTTGCTGGATCCCGACGAGACGCGGGCCGAGGTGATGGATTTTACGCCGGTGGAGAAGCCGTGCTGTTCGGAATATACGGGGATCCAGCCGAAACCATAAGACCAGCCTTCGTGCTAATTCTCCTGGCGTGTATTGGCGATGGTCCCGGTGTTCGAAATGGCAGGACGCAGTCGTTCTGACGACCTTGTGTCGTGCGGAACCTCTGGCGCAGGCATATGAAATCATGCCAGCATCGCTTGAGTTCGAACTACAGTTGATCTCTGTATTGCTCAAGCGCCACGCGGACCAACTGGCTTCGTGTCCGAACGCCAGTTTTGGCGAAGAGTTGCTGCAAAGTAGCTTTGACGGCGGTCTCGGAAATCTGCAGTCGATCCGCGATTTGCTTGTTGGCCAGTCCTTCAAAGACGAATGAAAGCACCTGCCGCTCGCGTTCGGTGAGTTTCGAGCGGCGTTGATCCGGACCTGGCGTCTCTGCTCTTTCCAACGCCCTGCGAAGCAGGTCCTGCCCGAAGAGAGCCTTTCCTTCCATCGTCTCGCGGATACCCTGAACTAACAGGGCGGGAGATCCGTGTTTCATGAAAACCCCAGAAATTCCCTTCCGGATCAGGCTGGGGACTTCTCTATCGTTCACATCGGCGGTCACGAGCAGTACTTTTCCATCGAAGCCCACATTTTGAAGACTGTCGAGAAAGTCCACTCCCCTCTCCTGGCCGAGATCAAGGTCTAGTAAGACGATGTCGATTTCCTTGGACGACTTTATGATCTGGAGGGCCTCAGTGCCAGAGCCGCAATGAGCAACCACTTCGAACCCCGGCTCAGACTGCAAGAGTCGCGCGACGCTCTCGCGGAATAGCGCGTGATCGTCGATCAGCAACACACGGATGCTCTTCTGGCCGGTTTTACTCATCGGGGGATTCTGGCTTCTGGATTACTCTATTCAAGTTGACCGCAAAACAACAGCCTTGGGTGCGCGGCTCAAATACCAGATCTCCCCCAAAGCTGCGCAAAATGGCGCGAGAAACATAAAGCCCTAATCCTGTACTATCTGCACCCTGCTGAAATGGCTTAAAGAGACCGTCGGGGGAAGAAATTCCCACTCCGGTGTCCTCGAATCGAACCACAACGGAATCATCTTCAACCGCGCTGCTGATCGTCAGTTGCTTTTTGTCCGAGGTCTCCATTGCCCGGCGGCTGTTTAGCGATAGATTCAGAAAAACCTGCGCCAGCCCATAACGGTCAGCGGTGATCAAGGGCAGGTCGTCATGCAGGCGCCAAATCACCTCGATTCCGGCCTCGCGGTAAGAGGGTTCCAGCAGTACGCGCAATTCGTCCAGGACGCTAGACAGTTCGATGGCGCCCAAGTGCTGGTCCACGGAGGGTCCCAGTTCCATCGCGGAGAGTTTTTCAAGGCCCTCGATCAACGTTCCGAGTGCGCGAAAGTCTTCATTGTTCTGCAAGCCCGGCAGCCGCGAGAGATTCTTGTGGACGATCAGCACGGCACCGGATAGATTCCGAATTTCGTGCGCGATTGCGCTCATGAGAATCGTCGTGTTCTTCAAGAGATGATCCAGGCTCAAGTCTTCGCGGTCCCGCAGATCTTCGGAAAGATCAACGATGATCGCGGCCAATCGAGGTCCTCGAACCGTCGTATAGGTCGAGAACCATACCGCGGCCAGGAAGGCTTCTCCACTCTTGCGTTTTCCGCGGCATCGCAGTTCCGTCCGGAAGTGCCGCGAGCGCTGCGTGTGTACCGCAGCTTGCAATGCCGGAAGAAATTCTCCGATTGGCTGACCCACAATGGCAGCGCCGCCTGGCGCCAAGAGACTCTGGCTGGCTTCGTTGGCGAGGAGAATGACCCCCGCGGAATCAATGGTCACGATGGCAACCGGACTACTCTCAACCAGCACCTGCAATTGCTCCTCAACTTCCTTGCGCAGTCCGATCTGTGTTTCTACTTCTTTGAGATGTTCCAAAGTTACCTGGCGGTTGCGAATGATTTCAGACACAAAAAGGCCGGTTCCGACGAATCCAGTGGAAGCCATCAAAAGCCGAGTGACTGCTTCATTCGAGGGGAGTTCGCTAAACAGTTCCTGGAGAACCGCGCAGATCAGAGCAACAATTGTGATTTGCCATCGTGGAAGAAAGCCCGCAACCAAAAGAATCGGAAACAAATACAAAAACCCGATGGAAATGAAGGGCTTTGTCTGCCAGTCGATGACTGCGATCACAACAATCAAGATCGCGGCAACGAATAACAAGCGCTTGCGATTGTCCTCCGAATAGATTGTGGAAAAATCCATGGCGAAGCTCCACGAAACCGTCACAGTAGCAGCCGGATCACCTTCCCTAGTGTAGGCGAAAAAGCGGAAAGATAACCTGCGCCAGGCCAAAAGATAGGTCCCCCTGGTCAAAAGATAGGCCCGACTGTCTTGAACATGGATTTCTTGAATAAACAACGATTCGGACAAGCCGTCAGCACGACGCTTCCACGCCTCGTGCCATTGGCTCTTAAGTTCCCCTGCCGGGTCTATGCGAAGCAGCAGGAAAGATTACACGTAGAGATCGAAGGATAGTATGCAGCGGGCCAAAAGATAAGCTCACTGCGCGAAAGACAAGTTTCGTCGGTTCGGCCAAGATTTCATAATTGCAACGGGAGTTCCTGGCGTGGAGAGCTGTGCCAGCACTCCAAGCCACAGGCGTCGTAGTGGTTCGCCTAAGCGCTGTGTACCAGCAGAGAGACATCCATGCGCGCAGTTCATATCGGTGTGCCCATCCTCTCAACCGTCTACCTGTTTGCCCTCTCCGTTCTTGTTGCGGGCACGGTTCGAGCGCAACAGTCGTGCTCGGTTACCCCGGCGCTGAGAATTCCAACGGCCGCTCATATATTCAGTATTCGGCAGGAACGGACACTGGGTGATATCGAAGCGGAATTCGTGGAAAGCAATTACCACGCCGTTCATGATGACGGACTCGCGTCCCATCTCAACATTGTCGCGAGTCGCATTCTCTCGCAATTCCCGCGCAATCAGGCGCTCGTTCGCGTCATCTTGATTGACACACCTGAAGCGGGGTCGTTCAGTGTCGCTCCCGAACAAATCTATATCACGCGAAAAATGGTTGCGTTGCTCAGCAATGACGACGAACCTGCCGGGTTACTGGGCCATGAATTGGGCCACATCCTGATGCACGAGAACGCTATCATCATGAGCCAGTTATCTCACGAAATTCTGGATGTTAACGCCGTCGGCGATCGGAAGGATATTTCAGAGAAGTTAAGGCGGATATTGGACAGCATCGACCGCGATAGAAAGTCGCTGCGGAAGGTTGTTCAGATCGTCGAGAGGCAGGAAGGGATGCGTCAGAATGAGGCAGATCGCGTGGCGCTGTATGCGTCGGCGGCAGCTGGGTTTTCGCCGCAAGCATATGTGGAACTTTTTGACCGTTCGGCGGGAATAAATGGAAGTAGTGGGAGTTTTCTGACGGATTTCTTGGGGGAGACAACCTCGAATCAAAGGCGCCTTCGGGAGATCAAAAAAACTGTAAAGCAGCTCCCGCGACCATGCCGGGAAATTGTACCTGCCGCCTCAGCCGAGTTCCTAACATGGCAGGTTGCGGTCATATCCTACCCGGATCTGGCCCGCCGATGACGGATGCCGGCAGGGTTGAAAGCAGCGAAGCAATCTCGCGGTCAGGTTATAGCTAGGAAACTCTCGCGCCACATGTGCAAGAAATGCGTGCGCGCGTCGCTTATTCTATAAATTCGTGCGAGTCGAAGAATGAAAAAGTCCCCAGGTCGCCGACGTCTTGCATGGCTTTCCCGCACAAGCTACTGCGCGCCAGGTGTGCCCCGGCAATGGCTGTTGGGAGTGGCTATTGTACTCGTCTTTTTGTTCGCGCCCACCTCCATGGTCGCCCAGAAGACGACGCCTAAAAGCGGTAACGATTCAGTGGCCGCTCTTCGGGGGACGGTCACCGCGCAAGATGGTTCCGCACTGGTGGGCGCTACGGTGAAGCTCATTCGAAAGGCGCCCACAGGCACTCCGGCGACAGCGGAAACGGACGAAAACGGCCACTACGAATTCCTCAATCGAGACCCTGGCGACTATTCGATTTCTGTCGAGGATGAGGGCTTCAAGAGAATAGAAAGAGCGGTGCTCCTGAAAGCGGGAGATCAGGAGACTCAGGATTTCAGGCTGGAAGTCGAGGCCGTCAGGGAGAGGGTGGAGGTGAGCGGGTTGGCGCCGATTATTTCCACGGAAAGCTCGTCAGCGCCAGTCGCCGTTGTGACGAATACGCAGTTGGTTACGCTGCCCACCGCGCAAGAAAAAGTGACAGAAGTTATTCCCATGACACCGGGGGTGGTGCAGACACTCGACAGCAAACTAGTGTTCAAAGGCTCGGACGAAAATCAGAGCCTTCTGATTATTAATTCGACGCGGAACACGGACCCGGTGACAGGGACTTTCGGGATCACTGTGCCAACGGACGCGGTCGAGTCATTTGCGGTGTACAAGACACCCTATGACGCGAGTCTCGGGAGTTTTTCGGGGGGATTGACCACGATAGAAACGAAACCCCCGGCCGATGGCCTGGACGTCAATATAAGCAGACTCGGAATCACGATTTTGGGGAAGAACGGGCATATGGTGGGACTTGGTGGGGCCAACCCTGCAATCTCGTTCGACGTCCCTTTAATTCCGGACAAATTGCTGCTCTCGGAAGTATTCCAGTACGAAATGAAAAAGACGACCGTGGAAGGATTGCCGTGGCCGTACGACATCAGCAAGCGTCAAGGATTCAATTCCTTCTCGACCGTGGAGGCAATTCTCGCCAAGAACCACATACTGACGCTGACGGTGAATGCGTTTCCACTGCGAACGGATTTCATTGACATCAGCGCCCTGGTTCCAGAGCCTGCGTCGAACAGTCTGAATCAAAGTGGTGTGGCCGTGGCCGTGTCGGATCGATACGAATTCGAGTCCGGCAGCGTTCTTTCGACGATGGCGCAATATACGCGATTTGACAGCAATGCGCACGGGCAAGGCACCGCGGACATGGTGATCACACCCCAAGGGTGGGGCGGCAATTACTTCAATGCATGGTCCCGGCGAGGCAAGGAGCTTCAGTTTCTGACAAACTACGAATTCTCGAAGAAACAGTGGCTGGGATCGCATGAAATCCGAGTGGGAGCGGATATCGACTGGCGCAGCTATTTTGGAACAACCGAATCGCGCCCGATTCAAATCCTGAGGGAAGATGATTCGTTGGCGGAAACGATCGGTTTCGGCGCGGCGCCCGCTCAGACTCCATCGGATAGTATTTTTGCGGAGTTCGTGCAGGACCATTGGCTGTTGAATTCGCACATGAACGTCGACCTGGGCTTACGGTTGAGCACCGAAACGACTGGCTGGCCCGCGGCATTGGCGCCGAGGCTGGGGCTGGCGTACTCACTCGGCAAGGACGAGAAGACGGTGATTCGGGCCGGGGCAGGTTTCTTTTATGGAGTATTGCCCTTGCTGGCGGCAAATTGGCCGGCAAACCCCACGCAAACGATCACCGCGTACGGAACCACGGGCCTGCCGTTGGCGCCTCCGGTCACCTATACGAACGCTTACACGGCAGGCTTGAATCCGCTGGTTTCTCCGGTGTTGCCCGCGCAGCCGAGCACGACACCACGGAACTTCACGTGGAATGCGGGCGTGGTACGGGAACTCCGGAAGGATTTGCAGCTTGAACTGAGCTACCTCAACAGCCGTACAACCTATCTATTCGAAGTTCAACCCTTCACAGCGGCAGCAGTGAGTGACGAATCTTTTATGGCCCTCACGAACACCGGATCTTCCTTGTATTACGAAATGGAAGCTTCGGTGCACTACAGGTTTCGCCTAAGCGACCAGCTGAAAGCGTCTTACATATGGAGCCACGCGCGCGGAGACCTAAACAATCTTTCCAACGTGATGGTCCCCTTTGCCGTCCCGGTCATTCGGCCGGACGTTTATGGCATTTCGGGTTCCGATATTCCGAATCGCATGATTGCGTGGGGAATCTTCGCGTTGCCGTGGAAGATCACGTTCAGCCCGCTGGTAGACATTCACTCCGGGTTCCCGTATTCGCCGGTGAATGTCACGCAGCAGTATGTGGGCACGCCGAACGGGCAGCGCTTCCCGGAGTTTTTCTCACTGGACCTCAAGGCTTATCGCACGTTTCGCATACCGTTCCTCAAAGGCAAAGGCGGGAAAGGACATCACTTTCGTTTAGGAGCCTACTCACTGAACCTTACCAATCATGGGAATTACAGTACTGTCTACAATAATGTGGCCTCTCCAAACTTTGGGCAGTTTGTGGGATTTCTGTACAGACACGAAGGCATGACCCTCGATTTTGTGGATTGAGCTGCTGCTCTCGAATGCCGCTTTAGCTCAGCGGTGGTTCTCACGGAATATAGCTTCCACAGTAGCTTGAGTGTTGGCAGTCTTGCGCTGTTCCGCAAAAGAGCCAACAGCCTCAAAAGCACTGCTTGTCGTTAGTGAGGCGCGCAAGAACCTCGGCACCTGAGTGGATTTGGTCGGTACCGCGCTAGGCTACCTGATCTCCGTCGTGCAAGTCACCGATGACTTCAACCATCTTTTCGGCTCTCCCGCCGGTCTCGACGTCAACCCCTTCCGCATGGTTTTGCCAATAGCGCCCGGTAAGTCCAATCCTGTGGGGCTCGCCCCATGTCCAAGAAGGCCGTTTGAACGTAGCCGCTGGCGCGGCTTTTGAGAAAGCGCTCGGAGATTAACGTTGTCGGGGTGAGCCGTCATTCGGAAGGCGTTAAGGACGAGATAATCTCCTCGCATTGTGACGTTGTCTTGACGGATTGCTTCGACAATA